>ERZ778021.66-NODE-66-length-255829-cov-15.254873_pt1 | contig 255829 bp, 240 predicted proteins | sample MGYA00375751_ERZ778021 | MGnify/ENA primary metagenome ERZ778021 (study PRJEB29350, sample SAMN05389814) | bioreactor metagenome | isolation source: Thiocyanate stock bioreactor | place: South Africa: University of Cape Town | collected 2013-08-29 ...
TTAATAAAATATTGGGGCAATCGCGATCACGAGCTACGACTGCCTGAAAATGGTTCCATATCATTCAATCTGGGCGGTCTTTTCACCCAAACAAAAGTTGTATTTGACAGTAAATTTGATACCGATTCTCTGACTGTCAACAATGAGAGAATTCAAAACTCTGGATTGAAGCGCGTTTCGCAATTACTGAACGTTGTGCGTGAACTAGCCGGACGACAATATTTCGCTCAAGTGATCAGCACGAGCAACTTTCCAATTGGCGCGGGGGTTGCTTCATCTGCCGCTGCCTTTGCGGCATTAAGTCTGGCCGCCAGTCACGCACTGGGACTCTCTTTGAGTGAAAAAGACCTCTCCCGTCTGGCCAGACGCGGATCTGGTTCAGCCTGCCGTTCAATTCCTGCTGGATATGTGGAATGGCTGCCCGGCAGGTCTGATGAAGATTCGTATGCAATCAGCATTGCTCCCAGCACTCATTGGGATCTGGTGGATGTAATCGTGATCGTCGAAGCAAATCACAAAGCAGTTGGATCAACAGCCGGTCACGCTTTGGCATACACCAGTCCAATCCAGAAAGCTCGCATTGCGGATGCACCTCGTCGCCTTGATATCGGCCGCAACGCAATTCTTCAAAGAGATTTTGAAGCTTTGGCGGAAATTGTTGAAGTGGATAGCAACTTGATGCACGCAGTCATGATGACATCCAATCCGACTCTCATGTACTGGGAACCCGCAACGATCTCAATAATGAAAGTTGTGCCGGAATGGCGCCTTGAAGGTATCCCTGTTTGTTATACACTGGATGCAGGTCCAAACATTCATTTGATCGTCCGGCGGGATTATGTTAATTTAGTTAAGAAAAAATTAGATAATCTTCCTGGAATACAACAAATTTTGGTTGCCCCGGTAGGCGAAGGGACGCACTTGATACCCGATCGATCATAAATGACACGGCATCCTTCTAAATCAAATTGTCCGCTCTCGAAAACCAATTATAATTGGTGGGGAAACAATCAAATCCTTTTTTCTATATAAAAGATTTGACTAGATAGCTAATTATTAAATTTATAAAATAACAGTACGATAAGGTGAAATAATGATGATTTTAGAATTTATACTCGTGTTCGGAGTGCTTTTGTTCGTTCATGAGTTTGGGCACTTTGTGTTTGCCAAATTATTTAAAATAAATGTGGAAGAGTTTGGATTTGGCTTTCCGCCAAGGTTATTAAAAATTGGGAAATTCCGTGAAACAGAAATTACCTTAAACTGGATTCCATTTGGCGCTTTCGTACGATTAAGTGGCGAAAATGATCCGAAAGTTCCCGGAGGATTTGGGCAGGCTTCTCTTTTTGCTCGATTCATGACACTCATGGGTGGTCCTTTATTCAACTTAATACTGGGTACCATTCTTTTCACAGTAATTTTCATGCAGCTCGGCGTTCCGAATACAAAAGTGGTAGAGGTTTATGGAGTCTCCGATGGATCTCCTGCACAAGCTTCTGGAATTAAAATAGGTGATCAGATTACTTTTATTAACGATCAACCGATCACAAGTTCAGAGCAATTGGCAAAAACGATCAGTGAGTTTCGCGGAAAAGAGATATCCATCACACTGGTTTCTCCTGAAGGAGTAGTGCGTACAATCCACACAACCCCACGAACTGAAGCACCTCCCAATGACGGGCTCCTGGGTATCACCATGAGCAACCCTTACCGTCAGGCAACCCTCTTTGAATCAATTCCGTATGCGTTGCGCTCTACCGGTAATTATGCTTACCAATTGCTAGCGTTACCGGGCAATTTGATCAAAGGCACCATAACGCCCGAAGAAGCCAGACCGGTAGGCCCGGTTGGAATATATAGTATTTATACCCAGGCACGTGAAAAAGACGAGGAAAACGTCGCTTCTCCACGACCAGTAGATCATTTGAATACTTTACTGATCCTGGCAATTATTTCAGTGGCACTCGGATTTACCAATTTATTACCTATCCCTGCTTTGGATGGCGGCCGTATTTTCTTGTTGTTACCTGAAATCTTCTTACGGAAGCGGATACCGCCAAAATATGAAAATGCGATTAACATGATTGGTTTTGTTGCCTTACTGGCATTAATGGTCATTGTTACGACAATGGATATTGTCAATCCAATCACTATGCCATAGGAGACAGAATGACGGAGAATGATAATGAGAAAATTCACTTTCAGGCAATTATCGATGCCCTGCTCAATGATGATGCTGATTTCCCTGAAATCTATTTGACCTCTTTCTCGGATATTGAATATCAGGATTTTGCTCAACTTTTAAGCATTTGGAATCAAATTACACCAGAACGCAAGGTGCGATTGTTTGAAAATCTTGAAATTCTCAATGAAAGCGACACGCTTGTTGATCTTAATCAAATCGCCACTCTGGGAATTACCGATCCAAGTGCAGCTGTGCGAGCCAGTGGAATCCGTATGCTATGGGATTATGAAAACGAAAAACATATTCCATTGCTGATTGAATTACTTAAGAACGATATTGATCTAAGTGTCCGCGCACATGCCGCCGCTGCACTTGGAAAATTTGTTTATTTGGGTGAGCTTGAAGAAATTAATCTCGACATATTAAATAATATCGTGAAGATACTGTTGGAAGTCATTCGCTCATCTGAAAATGAACTTGTTCGCCAAAAAGCATTAGAATCGCTGGGTTTTTCCAGCCATGAAGATGTTCATTCAATTATCAACAATGCATTTCAATCCAATGATAAAGGTTGGTTGGTGAGCTCCCTGGTTGCTATGGGAAGATCTGCACATGAAGTTTGGGCACCCCAAGTGCTTTCGATGTTGGTCCATCCGGAGTTTCGTATTCAAAGGGAGGCTATCCGCGCTGCGGGAGAAATGGAGTTAAAATCAGCTCGCAATCTTCTGTTAAAATTTATAAAAGAATCTGAGCCGGATGAAGATATTTGGACTGAAAGTGTCTGGGCCTTATCCAAAATCGGTGGGGAAAAGATCCAGGTTGTGTTTGAGAAATTATTGAAAAACGCTGATACTGAGGAGGAGGAAGACTTCCTTCGAGAAGCCATAGATAACCTATATCTTACGAATGGTATCGCCCGTGAATTAGATATGATGGGTTTAAGTGAAGCGGACCTGCAGAATCTGCGTGAATTCAGTGTCGATGATGAAGATATTGACCTTGATGAAGAAGAAGAAGGATCCACCTGGATAGCTGATCTCGAGGATGCCCTCGAAGAGGATTTGGACGAAGATTTTTATGATAACGACTTTGCTGACGGTGAAGAAGTCGATTATGATAATGACGATGATGTAGAGGAAGATTCCGAATCTGATGATGAGGAAAGATTCTAGCCAAACTACTAAAGATTTTGTACGGGTTCACATCTTTGTTGAAGGGCGCGTTCAGGGCGTTGGATTCCGTTATTTTACGCTTCAAAAAGCAAACTTATTGGGAATAACTGGCTGGGTCAGGAACACCTACCGCGGAGAAGTCGAGATTTTGGCAGAGGATACACGCCCGAAATTGGAAACCTTGATTGGCAATTTGCGACAAGGACCAGGTGGAAGTTTTGTCAGCAATCTTCGCATTGAGTGGTTGGATGCCACAGAAGAGTTTGATCGTTTTTCGGTTATTTCTTCCAATTAATCAAACAGGATTAACTTATTTCTGCCCGGATAAGATGGCAGCTTTTCTCCAGGGTGGAATATTAGCCTCATCTGCCCAGATTGTGCGCAGCTCATAGATCTGGTCGCGGATTGCGGCAGCTTTTTCGTATTCAAGATTTTTAGCAGCATCGCGCATTTGTTGTTCCAAATGGGAGATAGTACGCTCTAATTCCTTTACATTCATCGTGCGCTGACGTGATTCTGTCAGATAATCCGCTTTTTCCTCTGCGATAGCGTTCAATGTAACTCGCTCTGTCAGATCATGGATTGATTTTATAATGCCAACCGGCTCAATTCCTTTTTGCACATTGTAGTTATGCTGTTTTTCGCGACGCCGATAAGTTTCTTTGATCGCAAAATCCATCGAATCGGTAACTTTATCTGCATACATAATCACTTTGCCATGCACATGCCGCGCAGCGCGACCAATTGTCTGAATCAGTGCTGTCCCGGATCGCAGAAAACCCTCTTTATCTGCATCCAAAATAGCTACCAGTGATACTTCAGGTAAATCAAGACCTTCCCGCAATAAATTGATGCCTACAATCACATCAAATATGCCTTTTCGTAAATCACGTAAAATTCCGATTCGTTCCAATGTATCCACTTCGGAATGAAGGTAATGAACTTTAATGCCAATTTCCATCAAATAATCAGCTAAATCTTCTGACATGCGCTTCGTCAAGGTAGTCACCAAGATCCGCTCTCCTTTTTCGACACGTTGGCGGATTTCAATGATAAGATCATCAACCTGGCCGAGAGACGGTCTTACCTCAACCTCAGGGTCCAGCAAGCCGGTTGGTCGAATTATTTGTTCTGTAATCTGATCAGCTCTATCAAGTTCAAATCTGGCCGGTGTAGCTGAGGTATAGATGGTATAACCCATGTGCTGCTCAAATTCTTCAAAGCGTAACGGCCGGTTGTCTAAAGCTGAGGGAAGCCGAAAGCCATATTCAACCAGAGTTGATTTACGGGATTGATCACCCTTATACATTCCCCGGATTTGGGGAATAGTCATGTGAGATTCATCAATAAACAATAAATAATCACTCGGAAGATAATCCATTAGTGTCCATGGTGCGCTGCCAGGCTCCCTTAAATCAAGATGGCGCGAATAGTTTTCGATACCGGAACAAAACCCAACCTCACGCAGCATTTCAAGATCGTAGCGAGTGCGTTGTTCAATTCTTTGCGCTTCAATTAGATGATCATTTGCTTTAAATTTTACAATTTGATCTTCCAATTCCGTTTCAATATTATTTAGAGCTATTTTTAAGCGAGCTTCATCAGCAATAAAATGCTTGGCCGGGTAGATCGTAACCATATCAGGTTGGTTCGAAATTTCTCCGGTTGTGGGGTTAACGCGAATAATTCGTTCTATCTCGTCGCCAAAAAAGGTAATGCGGTATGCAAATTTGTCTTCATAAGCCGGAAAAATCTCAATAGTATCTCCCCGCACGCGGAAATTCCCTGACCGTAAATCAAGATCGCTGCGCGAATATTGGCTCTCAATTAACTGGCGCAGCAATGCATTACGTCTGTAAATCTCGCCAACTTTCAACTCAATCACTGATTTTCCATAATTCTCAGGATTGCCCAGGCCATAGATACATGAAACAGACGCTACGATGATGACGTCCCGGCGAGACATGAGCGCTGTGGTAGCTGCCAAACGCAGTCGTTCAATTTCCTCGTTAACGTCAGAGTCTTTTTCAATATAAAGATCATGGCGCGGAACGTACGCTTCCGGCTGATAATAATCGTAGTACGAGACAAAATATTCAACTGCATTCTCCGGAAAGAATTCTTTGAATTCTGCATACAGTTGTGCAGCCAGGGTTTTATTATGTGCCATAATCAACGCGGGTTTTTGAAGCTCCTGGATAATATTTGCCATTGCAAAAGTCTTTCCAGTGCCGGTTGCACCCAGTAAGACTTGGTGACGGAATCCTTTTCGAATTCCATCTACCAATTGACTGATTGCTTCTGGTTGATCGCCCATTGGGATGAAAGGCGCAGTTAATTTAAATTCCATATATGCTTCCTAGAACAAATAATCTACTTGTGATTATACTCCAATTTAGTCTGCAATAGAGATTTGTATATATTGTTTCAGAATTGAAACCAGATATTCTCTCCAGTTATTTATTATTTCAGCATAGGCAATCCAATAAGCGTTTTTACCTGAACGTACAAATTTACCTAAAGGCGGTAATTCGCGATTATTGGTGCTTTCTGGCATTATTGGAAAGCGCATTACCAATTGTTTACCTTCTAAAGCAATGGATACAAATCCAGCCTGTTCAGCAAGTTTCTTAATCTTGATCTGAAAGAATAAATTCTTGACCTCATCGGGAGGGTTGCCGAATCGATCGCTGAATTCTGCTTCGAGCTCGGATAATTCTTTTTCATTTTCCACATTCGCAATGCGACGATAGAGGTTTAAGCGCAGTTTCTGGTCCGATACATAGGATGATGGGATACCAATATTTAATGGCAGATCAACATTCACCGCCAATTTCAACTCCTTAAATGCGGGCAGCGGATTTTCGATCGAGACCCCTTCATTTTGTTTAATCAGTCGAACAGCCTGTGCCAATAATCGCGTATATAAGTGGAAACCAACGGCTGCAATCGCTCCATGTTGGCGTGTCCCTAAAAGCTCCCCGGCTCCCCGCATTTCCAGGTCGCGCATGGCAATTGAATATCCGGATCCAAGTTGGGTATTCTCGGCAATTGTTTCCAGACGTTCTTGACCATCTATGGTCGGCATGCGTTTGCGGTGGCGGAAGAAATAGGCATACGCACGCATCGCACCACGTCCTACTCGTCCTCTAAGCTGATACAACTGCGCCAGCCCAAATGTATCTGCTCGATCCACAATTAAAGTGTTGGCATTCGGTATATCAAGGCCGGATTCGATTATAGAGGTGCATAATAATACATCAATTTCTCGATTGGTGAACTTTTGCATCATTTCTGAGAGCTCAACCTCATTTAATTGGCCATGAGCGATTCCAATTCGTGCTTCGGGCACCAGCATGCTCAGATGACTGTACATTGCGGTGATGGTTTGCACACGGTTATGTACAAAAAATACCTGGCCACCCCGTTCGATTTCCCGAATAACAGCCTGGCGTACCAGCTGCTGAGAATATGGGCCAATGTGCGTTACAATCGGCTGACGCTCTGCAGGAGGCGTATTGATCACCGAGATATCGCGAACACCGGTCAGCGCCATATATAAAGTTCTTGGAATGGGTGTTGCGGTTAAAGTCAGTACATCCAGTTCAGTACGCAGTTTCTTAAAGAATTCCTTGTGCGTAACGCCAAAGCGCTGCTCTTCATCAATAATTACCAGACCAATATCTTTAAAAACAACATCCTTTTGTATCAACCGATGCGTTCCAATAATGATATCTATTTCTCCAAGCATTAATTTTATTAATATTTCATCCTGTTCCTTGGCAGTTCTGAAACGCGAAAGCATTTCGACACTAACGGGAAAAGGTGAAAGGCGCGAACGGAATGTTTCAAAATGTTGCTGTGCAAGAACTGTAGTTGGGACCAGAATGGCGACTTGTTTTCCATCCATAACAGCCTTGAAGGCAGCTCGCAACGCTACTTCGGTTTTGCCATAACCAACATCACCACAAAGCAGGCGGTCCATCGGTTTGGTTGATTCCATGTCCTTTTTAACTTCTTGAATCGCTTTAAGCTGATCTGCTGTTTCCACATAGGGGAAGCTGGCTTCCAATTCTTGCTGCCAGACCACGTCCTGGCTGAATTGTGTACCCTGAACAATCGATCGGCGAGCATATAACTCAATCAAATCCTGTGCAATCTCTTGGACTGCTTCGTTTACCTTGCTTTTCGCCTGAGACCATTCCTGTGTTCCAAGCCGGGTTGATTTTGGATCTCCCCCATCCGGACCGATATAACGGTTTAATCGGTCTGCCTGGTGAACAGGCACAAAAAGTTGATCATTGTTAATGTATTCTATACAAAGATATTCCCGCTCAATCCCATCCAGACTGCGACGAACCAACCCCACATAACGTCCGACGCCATGATCAACATGCACCACCCAATCACCTGGGCGTAAATCAGCATATTCCGATTCGGGCGCTCTGGCTACCGAGCGAACACGCTTGCGCTGCTGAGGACGCTCCCAGCCAAAAATCTCGCTATCCGAAATTAAATGGATCGTCTTCGTATCAGTCGTAAGAATCCAACCATCATTAATGCTGCCCTCAATAAAATTAGGTTGGTTGGGCTGGTCAATCTGTGGTTGCCAAAGGTCGCGGATGCGATTAATCTGGCGCGACACAATCCAAAACTCATCACTTGTCAGACTTTGATCTTTAAGGTAATCCATGAATGCGCTTAATTGTCCCCCAAAACGCGGGCCGGGTGAAAATGCAAGCGCCAACTCTGATGGTTCATTTTCTAGCGAATGGCCGAGATCAACTGCCTGATGGATTGTTAAAATATCCTCTATTTCCGACCAGGACTGATAAGGAACCGGGTATTCTTCGTCGATTACACCTTCCCGAATTGATTCGTTGCGAAACCGCACAGCCTGTTCTTCAATATCGTTGGCGACACTGCGCAACAATTGGGCATCATTTAGTAAAACCAATGACTTTCTGGGTAAATAATCCAGCAAATTGGCATGCATCGGATACACAAGCGGCAAATAAAACTCATTCAGATCCAATGTATCTATTCCTGCAGCTTGAGCCTTGGAAGCCAAAATTTCACTGGCTGGTGTTATTGTGGCTGCTTCCAGTGTAGTAATGGTACGCTGTGTGGCTGGGTCAAAGCTTCGAATTGTATCGATCTCATCACCGAAAAACTCAATCCGAATTGGATTTTGATCCGCCACTGACCAGATATCCATTAATCCACCCCGTCGCGAGAATTGCCCGGGTTCAACAACCAGTTCGACCGGCTGATAGCCAATATTAACCCATTCACGCACCAAATATTCCGGTTGAATTTCGTGATTAAGTCTTATTGATCGGATTGATTTGAGAAAATCGCGGCGCGGAAGCGTTCGAGTCATCAATGCACGCACCGTCGTGATAATAATCGGTGCATTTACGGGTATTTGGGCTGAAGGCAAATGATATTGCGATAAAAGTGTCAAAGCCTGCAAACGATCACGCCGGGCAAGTGAACCCCAGCCTGCTTTTTCGTAAAACATTGGTGTTGGTTCAGGAAACAATTGCACCTGCGATGCTGGAGACCAAAAGGAAAATTCATCCGCCAAATTTATGGCTTGATCCATGCGTTCTACCGTAAGTACAATTGGCCAGTTTACAGTTCTCAATAAAGAAGCAATCACTGGTAAACGGGTCGCCCGCTGCAATCCCAAACTATCGACACGTTGATTATTAACCAGTGATTCAATAAGCCGCTGGAAAGAAGGAAGTTCAATGATGGCAGAAATCACGTCTACTGTTATTCCTTTAATACAGGACCATTGTACAAATTCATCGTACTTTCAATTCCGTTTGTAAGTAATTCTTTAAAAGCATTCGTAATTGTATTCATAACAAAAGGCAATTCATCTTTCTCTGCTTTCGAAAAATCTTTGAGAACATAATCAGCTGCTTCCATCCGACCAGGCGGACGACCCACACCTATACGAATACGCGTGAAGTCTTGCGTTCCAAGATGTTGAATGATAGAGGCAACCCCTTTTTGCCCACCTGCGCCCCCGCTTGGCCGCACCCGAATTGTACCAAAAGGCAGATCAATGTCATCATGCAAAACCAGCAGATTATTGATCGAGATTTTATAATAGCGAAATAAATAGGCCGTAGCTTCACCTGATAAATTCATAAATGTTTGCGGCTTTACCAAAAAAAGCCGTAATCCGGAAGTTTGCCCTTCAATTATGATCGCTTTTCCCTTCACTTTCTTAACGCTAAATTGAAATTCCTGTGCCAGATAATCGATGGCCATAAAGCCAACATTATGACGGTTACCGGCATATTCTTTGCCCGGATTTCCCAGACCCACTGCCATAAAGGATCTGCGAGTATCAACAATCTCGTTGGATGATTTAAGACTCTTCAATAGCGCAAAGATTCTATTTTCTTGCATCTACTTAACCCAACCGTCTGCGTCGAATAATTAACCACAAGCCCAGTACAGTTAAAAGTAAAACTCCGCTAATCGCGCCTTTTATTGCTGATTGGCTCAGATCTTGATAGGTTAAAGAAAGCTTATTTCCTGGCATGCTGGTGGCGGTTGGAACCGCAGTGCGATCAACGCTGCCATTTGCTGAAAGATTATTTTGCATTGCAGTCGCTTGAGGCCCTCCTGCAGTTGCTTCAATTGTCTCGATGGGTGTATAGTTGCGCACTCTTAAATTCTGCGAAACAACTTCCAATTGATGGCCGTCACTATATTGAGCCATCACTCTTAATCGGTAATCACCATCAGCCACTGTCGAAGTCTCCCAATTGGTCAAATTTTCATCAATTACAGCCTGATTGACACGCGCAATAAGAAACCATTCAGAGGATGTTGTGTCCTGAAATTGAAAACCAATATCGGCATATTGAAGGCCAACTCCGGTAACTGTGCCATTGATGGCCACATTACCCTGAAGAACCTCACCGTCTTTAGGAGTCACAATTCGAACAAGATCGAGTTGGTAATTTGGTGTAAACCAACCGATTAAATGAATTATTAACCAAACACGAACCAGCAACAACATAACAAGTAAGTTTAACACGAAGGATGTAAACCAGCAAATATTCTTTTTACTGAAAAGTCCATTGCAGTTGATCTGTAGATTTTTGGATAAACACAAATTTTCTGCATAAGTGTGGGTTTTGTGGACTTTGTTTAACACCTATCCAAAAATCCTTTGTGTACAATTCTCAATTACCTCAACAGGAATAAATAAAATTTAGTATTTTCTTCACGTGCATCAATGCTCTTGACTGGTTTACCAGCTCAGGCGATTCTAACCTAGCAGGTTAAAATTCGTTTGAAAAACTCAATTTTCAGTAATTCACCCACATTAACTCATCTGTGAGATTAATCGTAACTACTCCCTTAAGAAATTCTCCGAAAATCGGTTTTTTCAATTCCTGTTTGGGCAATTTATACAAAAAAAGATGTCATCCCAATTCAATCGTGTATAATAATATGGATGACGACAACAGAAACCAACCCAGAACCAATAATAACAGCGGATGTGACCGTTTCCGAAAAGTCAAAAAGCCAGAGTGGAAAGGGCAAATTGATATTAATTATCATTGGCATCATTTTAGTGCTGGCATTGATTGTTTATGCAATTATCAGCCTCTTCCGTGCAGACGTGGAAACTACCAGCAAAATACGTGATATTTTCATAATTTTCATGGCGCTGCAATCACTTTTATTAGGCGTCGCGCTGATTATTCTGATCGTGCAATTGGCAACATTAATTAATGTCTTTAAGAATGAAATAAGGCCAATTCTGGATACCACCAATGAGACCTTAAACAATTTAAAGGGTACAACAACGTTCATCAGTAATAATCTGGTGGAGCCTGTTATCAAAATGAATGAGTATTCTGCCGGGGTAAAAAAATTCATTGATCTATTAAAGCCCGGCAAGAAACTGTAGGATATACACATATATCCATTTGAAGAAGAAGAAAAAAGGAGATTACAAATGTCAAACAAAGATGAATTCGGAGCGTTCTTAATTGGATTTCTCGTCGGCGGCCTCACTGGAGCGGTTGTTTCACTATTACTCGCGCCTCAATCAGGGGAAGAGACACGGTCAGTGATAAAGGAGCGTGCCATCGAATTACGCGACAAGGCTTCCGAGACCGCGGGAGATGTCTATTCCAAAGCTGAAGAAGCTGCCAACGAAGCCGTGCGGCGGGCTGAGGAATTACTGGAAGAAGCCAAAGAAAAAGCAGTTGAGGCTAAAGAAAAAGGTCAGGCGCTCTATGAAGAACAAAAAGCACGCCTCTCTAAAAAGATCACAGCTGAGACTTCTGGTGATGAAGCTGAATTAGATTTAACTTAAAAAAATATTGGATAAATAAAACAGATCGGATTCTGCTTGGAATCCGATCTGTTTTATTGTGGATTTATCTTAATCTAACCCAGGCGCGCCAGTACCCTTGCAATCGCATCAACAACATCCCCAGCCAGAACGGCTGCCGGATGACCCACCTTTTCGGATGCTTCAATCCCTGCCTGAGCATGAATCCACACACCTGCAACCGCAGCCTCATAAGGGGGAATTCCTTGTGCCAACATGCCTGTGATGATACCGGCAAGTACATCTCCCGTACCCGCGCGGGCAAGGGCAGGATTGGCAATCGGATTAATACACAACCGGCCATCTGCCGCCGCTATCACTGTCAATGCGCCTTTTAAAACCAGCACATGTCCCCATTCTTTAGCAAATTTAAGTGCAATTTCCAGGCGATTGCTTTGGATTTCAGCAATCGGAAGCCCTGTCAACACGGACATTTCACCCGGGTGAGGCGTCAATACCGCATCTTTAGGGAGTAATTGCTCCCAATTATTCAGTTTTGATAACAACTTTAATCCATCTGCATCAATTACCATTGGAGGTAAAAGACTTATGGTTGGAAATTCTTGATCTGCATCCATCATCACAAAACCAATTCCATTTCTTTTACGCTCACTTTGCAATTTACCTGACAATAATTTCTCAAGAAATTCACGAGTTGTTTCTTCCTGGCCCCATCCCGGACCCACCAAAATAGCCGTGATTTTAGCAAGATTTTGAAGAACAAGTTTGGCGGCGTTTGCTTGAATTACACCCATTTCATGTGGCAACAATAGCCAGGTTGCTTCCGGAAATTGCCCGGCCAGGGAAGCATAAATTGGCCCGGGTATGGCCATTTGCACAAGTCCAGCACCAATGCGATATGCGGCATGGCCGGCCAGGTGGGCTGCTCCGGTGTAGTTGATTGATCCGGCGATAACCATTGCAGTCCCAAACGTGCCTTTGTGAGCCTGGAGCGGCCTTTTCGGAAGTAATCTGGCCACACATTCAGCAGTTGCTACCTCACGTTTCACCGCAATTTCTGCTTCCAATCCGGAGGGAAGCTGCAAATCCACAACTTCCAAAATTCCGACATGCTGGTAAGCAGGAAAGGTCAATAACCCCACTTTAATAGCTTGCAAGCAAACTGTAATGTCTGCAGTGACACAATTTTCAGCCACCTCGCCATTATCACAATTTATTCCGGAAGGGCAATCAACTGAAATCACCTTGTAATGAAAATGTTCCTGGTTGACTGCCTTGATAATTTCTGCAAAATCTGGCCTCACCGGCAACCTAAAACCAGTCCCCAGCAAGCCATCAATTACCAAATCGGCTTCTTGCAGTCTGGTAAAAAGATCTTTCTTATCAGGATCATCCTCAAATACTTTCATTTCAATGTCTGCCGTTTGCAATCGGGATATAAGCCCGTCCTTTTCGCGCTTGTGCGCCAGATAGGCGAAGCCTTGACAACCAGCCTTATGTAATTCAAGCAGTGCAATGATTGCATCCCCACCGTTATTGCCACTGCCAACCAGGGCAACGACTTTTTGATCTGCAATCAATGGAAAATATCTTTTAATCACTTCTGCGATTCCATTTCCAGCACGTTCCATCATACTTTCATATGAGACACCTTTTAAATTAGCCTCTGCTTCAATTGCTTTCATTTCTGCTACGTTCACCAGTTTCATACAAACTCCAAATCTTTACTAACGATTTCACTTACTTTCTCACGAATAATAAACTACTAATATTTCTCAAAATTTAGAATTTATTTCTTCAATAGTATGCTTTCCTCAGGTTATCCCGATACTTTTTTTTGATAAATTCTACCCATCACTATCACCAGTCTCTATTGACTAATCACTAATTACTTATCATCTCAATCCATTATACAACGCGTCCATTCCAGTATTAGGTTCGTAAGTTATAATTAAAAAATGCGAAAATTCCTGTATGTTGCCGTATTTTTTTCGGGGATGGTAAGCCTGGCGGCTGAAATGGCAGCTTCACGATTAATAGGAAATTATTTTGGGACGAGCAATTTAGTTTGGGCTTCCATCATTGGTCTTATTCTAATTTATTTAACTCTGGGTTATTTCATAGGTGGCAGATGGGCAGATCGATCGCCTAAACTTGAGACATTCCTCTCGATTTTATGTTGGGCTGCACTGGCCCTGGCAGTGGTGCCCATCCTTTCACGGCCAATCCTGAGAATCGCCTCACAAGCATTTGATCAGCTTTACCTTGGCAACTTAATCGGGTCTTTTGTAGTGGTTATGATATTATTTATTGTCCCCATTACCTTGCTTGGAACCGCTTCACCTTTTGCAATTCGCCTTGCTCTTCACGACACCCGGCAAGCAGGTACCGTTGCTGGACGAATTTATGCCATCTCGACTCTCGGCTCATTTTTGGGGACATTTATCCCGGATTTGATCCTGATTCCACTCATCGGTACATTCCGCACATTTTTGGTAATCAGTTCCTTGTTATTAATCATCGCCTTATCCAGTCTGGCAATTTTTGTTGATCTTAAGAAAGCATTGCGCCTGGTTTGGATGCCATTAATTATTATTCTGCTATTTGTATTTGGTGCTCGTGGTAATGATAAGATTGCAAACGGGCTCATTTATGAAGGCGAATCGTCCTATAACTATATTCAGGTTCTTGAGCAAAACGGTTATACACTTTTGCGTCTGAATGAAGGCCAGGGAGTTCATTCAATCTATCACCCCACACAACTCAATTATTACGGCCCTTGGGAACAAGTGCTGGTTGCACCACTTTTCAACTCTCCGCCGGTCGAGCTTAACCAAATTCAGTCGATGGCGATCGTTGGTTTGGCTGCCGGTACCACCGCCCGGCAAGCGATCAATGTTTATCCTTCAATCAAAATAGATGGGTTTGAAATTGACCCTAAAATTGTTGAAATTGGCAAACAATACTTTGGTATGAACCTTCCATCACTTACTGTTTTCGTACAGGATGGACGGTGGGGATTGAAGACCAGTAAGAATCACTATGACATCATCAGCATTGATGCTTACAGACCACCCTATATTCCCTGGCACCTGACAACACGTGAATTTTTTCAGGAGGTATCTGATCATCTTAACCCCGATGGGGTGATGGTGATTAATGTTGGTCGCGGTCCGAGTGACCGGCGCCTGGTTGATGCATTGGGCACAACTATTCTGTCTGTCTTTCCTTCGATCTATGTGATGGATTTACCCGGATCTTTTAATTCCATTTTGTTTGCCACCAAACAAGCTACAACGCCTGCCAATTTGGCGAATAATATACAACAACTACAGCACAAACCTGCTACACCGACTTTATTGTTGGAAACCAGTCTGACAACCCTGGAAAATTTACAAGCGGGACCTCATCCCAGTCAGGTTTTCACAGATGACCGCGCGCCAATCGAATGGCTGACCAATTCCTTGATTCTGGATTTCTTTCTGCATGGTGATATGGAGACATTGCAATGAAAACAATTAATAGCATCGGCAGTTGGTTGCTGACCATAACATTACCTTTTATCTTGATCATGTTCGCCATCCGAATTTTATTTACACCCCTTTTCTTAACTTTTGAATACAATTTTCCTGGGTTTCCTGCCGATAACTACGGATTTAACAAGGAAGAAAGGCTACATTGGGGAAAAGAATCCATGCGTTATCTTTTTAACCGTTCCCATGAATCCAGTCTTTCCAACCTCCGTTTTAGTGATGGCAGCACGATCTATAACGAGCGCGAAATCAGTCATATGGTGGACGTGAAAGTCCTTTTGCTGAAAAGTATTGATGTGTTTAATGTTGTCATAATTTTTTATGCACTCTTTATTTTTACCGCCTTCAAGGGGAACGAAGAATATAAATTCTGGAAAGGTATATATCGCGGGAGCTGGCTGACTGTTGGCCTGATTGCTGGTATCCTAATCGGGATCGCGGTCAGCTTTAATCAACTTTTCACGTTATTTCATAAATTGTTTTTTACGGGTGATACCTGGTTGTTTAATTTGTCGGATACTCTCATCCGCCTTTTCCCTATGCGGTTGTGGCAAGATGCCTTCATCTTTATGGGTATAATTACCTTAGGGCTTGCGGTTTTATTAATCAGCATAGGCAGAAAGCGCCGATTCCCTGAAACGAGCATTCAATAAAGATAACATTTATTAAAGGACCTAAAAATGTACAAAATAGTTTTACTTCGCCATGGCGAATCTGAATGGAACAAGGCCAATCTCTTTACAGGATGGACTGATATCGATTTGACGGAAAAAGGTTGGGCTGAGGCGAAATCAAGTGGTGTTTTATTAAAAGAAGAAGGATTTACATTTGATATTGCATATACCTCAGTATTAAAACGCGCCATCCGAACGTTGTGGATCGTTATGGATGAAATGGATTTAATGTGGATTCCTGTTGTGCGTGATTGGCGGTTAAACGAACGTCATTATGGCGCTTTGCAAGGTCTCAATAAAGCCGAAACAGCGGAAAAATATGGCGCAGAGCAAGTTAAAATCTGGCGTCGCAGTTACGATACTCGCCCCCCTGCGCTGGAAAAAAACGATCCACGCTTTCCGGGTCATGACCCGCGTTATGCCAACCTAAGACCGGAAGAACTACCGGCAACTGAATGTTTGAAAGATACAGTCGCGCGCTTTTTACCAATGTGGCACGAAGTGATTGCGCCCAAAATTAAAGAAGGCAAAAAGATCATCCTCACCGCACATGGTAACAGCCTGCGTGCACTGGTAAAGTACCTTGATCATGTTTCGGAGGAGGATATTGTTTCTCTGAATATCCCGACTGGTGTACCACTGATTTATGAATTGGATGAGAATCTAAAGCCGGTCCGACACTATTACCTGGGAGACCCGGAAGAAATTCGCAAAGCAGCCGAAGCCGTTGCAAACCAGGCAAAAGCCAAGTAAGCACAGAAACGACATAAAAAAATAATGGAAATTGGCTTTCTTTTGAGGGGATAAAACCGGATTAAGAGAGCCTTTTTATTTTACTAAGAAGAGGAGCGATCATATGGCAAAAAAAATAATAACGGCGGAAGATTTATATAAGATGCAATTAATCACAGATCTGGAGATAGCTCCTGATGGCAAAAAGGCAATTTTGAGTGTGCAAGAAGTAAATCACGAAAACGAAAAAAAATTCTCAAATCTATGGATGCTCGATCTACAAACAGGAAAAACGACACCATTTACGAGCGGAAAAACCTCAATTAGTAGTCCGCGCTGGTCCCCTGATGGGGACACTATCCTCTTCATCTCCAACCGTGATGATGAAAAACAGCCTCAGTTATATACCATCAGTGCCAATGGTGGTGAGGCTACCAAATTGACGTCCGTCGAGGGAGAATTTGATCACATCAGTTGGTCACCGGATGGCATGCGTATCATCTGCCAGTTTCGGAAAAAGGATTCAGATGCAATTTTGCGTGAGAAAAATGAAAAATTAAAGGAGCTTGGTATCACCGTGCGTGAAATTGAGCGCACCTTTTACCGTCTGGATGGTTACGGCTGGTATCCTCAAGAGCGCTGGCATTTGTGGGAAATAAACCCCCGCGACGGCCAGGCAAAACAATTAAGCGACCACAAAATCTATGATGAAACCGGTCCCTTCCTTTCCCCCGACAGCAGTCAAATTGGTTTCTTCTCGAATCGCTCGGATGACCCGGACCTAAATCCGGCAATGGATGACCTATTCGTTTACGAATTGAAAAGCGGAGTAACACGTAAAATTGGGACTCCGCCAGGGAATAAAAGTTTCGGCGCATTTTCTCCTGATGGAAAGTGGATAGCCTATATTGGCCAGATAGGAATTGGCGAGGATTGGCGTAACAGCAATCTCTGGGTTGTTGATTCGGAAGGCCAACACGCAGCCATCAATATGACGGAACAATATGATGTTAATGTCAGTAGTAGCACACTGAATGATAATGGGCCGCTGCCATTCGTGGCCCCGATCTGGTCTCTGGATGGCCAGTCAATATTTATTCAGATTAGCAAACATGGCAACACCGGTCTTCACAAAATTAACGTAAAGACCAGGCAATTAGAAAATGTGATTGTTCCAAGCGGTGTGATCGGAAAGCCAACATTTGATCGCCAGCAACAGGTATTGCTGTATTTGCTGGGCAGTCCAAATACTATTCCGCAAGTATACAAGAGCCTGGCAATTGATAATTTCAGCTCCAGCAGGCAATTAACACATTTCAATGAAGCCTGGCTGAAACAAATCGATTTGGAATTACCCGAAGAAGTCTGGTTCAAAGGATCTGACGGTAATGATTTACAGGGTTGGATTTTGAAACCACCGGGCTTCGACGCCACGCAGAAGTACCCTTCCGTTATGGAAATTCATGGCGGTCCATTGGCACAATACGGAAATTTATGGATGCATGAATTTTATTACCTGGCATCAAAAGGTTATGTGGTCTACTATTGTAACCCGCGTGGAGGTCAAGGGTACGGAGAAGCTCACTCGAGTGCAATCCACGATGGGAAATGGGGGACAAAGGATTATGAAGACCTGATGTGTTGGGCGGATACTATCGAGAAATTGCCTTATATTGACCATAATCGCATGGGTGTTACCGGCGGCAGTTATGGTGGTTATATGACTACCTGGATTATTGGGCACACACAGCGTTTCAACGCTGCAGTCACACAGCGCTGCGTCAGTAATTTAATCAGTATGTGGGGCTCCAGCGATTTCAATTGGGCCTTCCAAGAGACTTTTGGCAACAAAGCGCCTTATGAGGATATTGAAATTTTGTGGGAATGTTCGCCGATGAAACATATCGGTGCCGCCAAAACTCCGACTCTGGTGATACACAGCGAACAAGATTTGCGCTGTCCCCTTGAACAAGGCCAACAAGTCTTCGTTGCATTAAAGAAATTAGGCGTTCCGACCAAATTTGTCATCTTCCCTGATGAACCGCATGGTTTGTCACGTGTTGGGCGTACTGATCGGCGCGTAATCCGGCTCCATCAAATTTCTGGTTGGTTTGATCAATATTTAAAATAGACTTTCAAATTGACACAAATTGAGAACATTTCATGGAAGTTAATGGTGTAAGAACAAGCTACCGTTACGGAGCAAGCATCTTAATCGCACTTGTCTTTTTCAGTAATGTAAAGGCCGGTATTGCATTTTTATTTCAGCCTCATAAATATGCCTGGGCATATGAACTAAATGGTATGCCAGGAGAAATTGCAATAGCAGGCACAGGTTTGCTTTTTCTAATGTGGAATGTTCCTTACCTGTTTGCACTATTAAACCCGGTTAGATTTAAAATCTCATTGCTGCAAGCGCTTTTAATGCAATTAATCGGATTGGTTGGAGAAACACTCTTATTAACGCAAATTAGGGTGGATGCTCATACGGTTTTACATAACTCCATCATGCGATTTATCGTTTTCGATGCTGCTGGTTTACTTTGTTTACTGGCAGCTTTATTTTTGGTAAGCAGCCCCTCCGGAAAAGTGAAATGAGCAATTTAAAATAGACCATTAATTGTCTTACCGTTTAACTAAACCAAAATAAAAAAAGCGCAGGCAGCCTGCGCTTTTTTTTATTATTATTTTATTTGCTCCTAGCGAATCGCGGGAGGATTTTCAGGATCTAATGAAGGATCAAAAATATGGAAGTTGTCCATATTAAAGATTAAATTGACTTCATCACCCATCGCATAACGAGAACGTGGGTCTACCCTCGCAGCAAAATCGTTTTTACCACTTTTCAGGTATAGGAAAATTTCATTCCCCATTAACTCAGTGAAATCCACTTTTGCTTTGACTTCGGCTGCTGAAATATCAAGCGGCACGAATAATGGATTATGAATATCTTCAGGGCGGATTCCGAAGATAACATCTTTACCGACTAAAGGAGAGTATATGGGCATGCTTTTTTCCGGGATTTTTATCGAAAATTGGTCAGTCTCCATGAAAAGTGAGCTGCCATCTTTACGAATTTTACCTGAGAAGAAATTCATGGCAGGAGACCCGATGAACCCTGCCACAAACAAGTTTGCGGGCAAATCATACAGCCTTTGAGGGGTATCCAGTTGCTGCAATACTCCTTTATTCATTACCGCAATGCGACTGGCCATAGTCATTGCTTCTGTTTGGTCATGGGTAACATATATAAAAGTCGTCTGCAAACGATTATGCAGCTTGCTGATCTCTGCACGTGTTTGAACGCGTAGTTTGGCATCCAGGTTAGAAAGCGGTTCATCAAAAAGGAAAACTTTAGGCTCGCGCACTATAGCACGTCCAACAGCCACACGTTGGCGCTGTCCACCTGAAAGTTCACGCGGTTTTCGCTTCAAGAGCGCTTCAATACCTAAAATACCGGCTGCTTCTTCAACGCGTCGTTTAATTTCATCTTTTGGGGTCTTGCGAAGTTTCAACCCGAATGCCATGTTGTCATAGACGGTCATATGCGGATAAAGTGCGTAGGATTGAAAAACCATCGCAATATCACGGTCTTTAGGTGGGACATCATTGACAACCCGGTCGCCAATCAAAACCTCACCTTCCGTTATCTCTTCCAGACCGGCGAGGCAACGTAATGCTGTTGTCTTTCCGCAGCCTGAAGGGCCAACCAATACGAGGAATTCTTTATCCTCAATTTCGATAGACATATCATTGAGAGCTGTAAAATCACCGAATCTTTTATAAACGTGCTTATAAGTTACGCTTGCCATTGAATTTCATCTCCCTTCGGAACGAATATAGTGACTTTATTATAGCGCAAATAAGCTGGGAAGCAATCAAACCTGGCAGATTTTGAAAACAAATTTTGGATTAAAAAGTCAATTTTAGAATTTGAAATTTGTCAGGTTTCACGAATATCAAAATCGCACCTCTAAGCACTCTTTAAGAATTTATATTTAATTTTATCGGTGGCAATTATTCTGAATTTGAACCGACCCAAATTACTATATCGGCGGAATATTTATTGATCTTGGATTTTCTTTTTGGCAAATTTGTGTGGAGAATAGTTGCTTTGAAATTGTCAGAAAATCGATTTCCCTTTATAATAGAACAAAATTACCATAAAGGAAGAATTAAGATGCAAATCACCCGCGATCAGGTCAGGCTGATGTTATTGGCTGCCCAGGGAATGTCTGCCCCCTACCCTGAGGTTGTTGACAAGAATAATGTAATCCAATCAATCCGGCAAATGGGTTTGCTCCAAATTGACACAATCAGCGTGGTCGCCCGTAGCCCTTATTTTGTGCTCTGGTCGCGTCTGGGTAATTATGAACCTGAATGGTTGGAGGATCTCCACCGCGAGGGAATGTTATTTGAGTACATCGCCCACGCAGCCTGCTTCATTCCGATTGAACAATACCCAATGTTGCGACCTGATATGGGTAATATTGATTTTAGCTGGCGCCATTCTGAAAAATATTTTCGTGAACATCAGGACCTGATTGCTTCTATCCTGAATCATATCGAAACAAACGGACCAGTGCGTTCAGCAGATTTTGATTCAAAGGGCAAAAAGAGTAATGGTTGGTGGGATTGGAAAGAAGAGAAAATCGCACTAGAAAATTTGTGGAGCCACGGAGACTTGATGGTTGCTTATCGCCAGGGTTTTCAACGTTACTATGATCTCACCCATAAGGTCTACCCAGAATATTCGGAAAATATCCTCACCGAGAAACAGGCAATTCGTGAGAAAATCTTGGCCAGCATCAAATTTCTTGGTGCTGCCAGGCAGAAATGGGTGGCGGATTTTTACCGCCTGCCCAAAGGAGACATGGCTGCCATCATCCCAAAACTGGTCTCTTCCAATGAAATTATTTCCATCCCCTGTGTTGATTGGAATGAGGACATCTTGATTCACCCTGACAATCTTTGTATTTATGAAGACGTTCTTGCCGGTCAACAAATTGCCACACGCACCAGTTTTCTTTCACCATTTGATCCTGTTGTTTGGGACCGCCAGCGTACGTTGGAATTGTTTGATTTCGAGTATTCAATCGAATGTTATCTTCCACCTGCAAAGCGTAAGTTTGGCTATTTTTCGCTACCGATTCTTTATCGGGATAAACTCGTCGGGCGAATGGATGCAAAAGCGCACCGCCCAAAGCATGAATTCGAAGTACGCAACCTGCATTTTGAAGCGGGTTTTCAAATTGAGAGTCACTTTTTGTCTGAATTTGCTCAGGCACTTACATCCTGCGCAAACTGGCATAAGGCTCCCAAAATCCTCTTTTCAGAAAATATATCCGACAAAACCCGCCAATTAGTTGAAAAACATTTTTAGGTTTCAAAGGAAACGAATTTCCTTGTTATTTTGAGTCTAGGACAGATTCCATGAAGTCCCCGGCCAGTTGGGTTTCGAAGATTTCTTGAACATTCCTGGTTTCCCCACGGAATGAAGCAATTAACTCTCCGGCCTGCCACCACATAAAAAACGGTTCCATGAAACGCGGCCACAACTCTTTCGAACGCACATCCTTGTCCATCCAGTAGGCTGCCATTGCAACCACGACGGTATCGTGTGAAATAAAAATATTCAATCCCTCTTGATGGTGCCCATTGGGAACAAGATAAGCCGCAATTTGTGTAATACGCTCCGGCCAACGGTTATGTACTAAATAATCAGCTAAAGAGTCATACTCTGCTTTTTCATTTGGGTGAGCTAAAACCTCGACACCGGCAACTTGAACAGGTTCTGATAAAACGGATGATATTTGCTTGCCAGTATCCAGGCAGCGTGCTATTGGGCTGGATTCAATTTTTCTAATCTCATATGAGTGTGAAAGCCATTTTCCATAAACGCGCGCCAGTTCGATACCCTCCGGCGTCAGTCCGGCTGTCCATACATCTTCGGATGAAGTAATCGGGAATCGCGCTGAATGGCGGATAAGCATGCTTATTGTGCGATCCTTTGGAATCCCTTGATGGGATTTGGTAAGATAATCTGGTAACATTAATAAACCTCGCAAAAATATTTGTCTTCCTGCAAGAAAAGAATGGCAGGTAGAGACCACGTTCCATTCTACCAGAGAATAGGATCAGGATTCAGCATGTTGCATAAGAAAGACCGTTCTCCTATTGTTCGCAACAGGGTTAAAGAATATTTATTGGTCACTTTGATGAGCTTTGCTGCTTCTGTTTCTCTTACCCGTTTGTTTCTGGAATTAACCGGTTACCCGACCCTTGGTAAAGGAGAACTTCACATAGCCCATGTGTTGTGGGGTGGGTTGCTGTTGTTTGCCGGTTCGTTAATGCCGCTCATTTTCTCTAATCGCTGGGCATTAGATATCAGTGCCTTCCTATCCGGAACCGGAATTGGATTATTTATTGATGAGGTCGGCAAATTTATTACTCAGAGTAACGATTATTTTCATCCTTCAGCCGCCCCTATTATTTACGCATTCTTCCTTTTGACGGTGTTGTTATATATCGAATTACAACGGCCAAAAAAAATAACAACTCGCCAATCTTTATATGAAGCATTGCAAGAATTGGAAGAATTGCTTGATAACGATTTTTCTATCAAGGAGCATCGACATACAATTAAGAAATTGGATTTTGTCTTAGAAAACAGTGATGATCTTCAACAAATCGAACTGGCCACTTCGTTGAAAGAATTTCTTCAAAATCGTATTTTAAACCTGATTCCACATGAGCCATCCTTTTTTGAACGCTGGTATTACAGATACCGCCGTTTCGAAGCCAAATGGTTCATGAAACAAAGGCTTCGCCTGCTTCTGGCATTTGCATTAATCGCCTGGGGATTCTATTCAGTCCTTGAACCTTTTATCTTGATTCGCGCGTTTAATCAACCGGAAATCATCACGACGATTATCGAAAATCTGATAAACAGAAATCTTGTGAACAGCAGTACAGGATTGAACTGGTTTCAAACACAAATCGGTTTGGAAGGGACACTCGGACTGCTGTCGATTGTAGCCGGCATTCTTATTCTTTTAAAGAAAGATCGTATCGGAGTGCGGGCAGGGATAGCAATCTTTCTTGTGATGCTGACGTTTGCCAATCTGCTGATGTTTTATTTCAACCAATTTTCTACAATATTCAATGCCATCATTCAATTTTTAATATTCTTGCTGCTGATCCGCTATCGTCAAAGATTCCTTTCAAGCAAATATAGCGAATCCATAACAGATAATCAAGCTGATGAGAGAGAATGAAAGTTTCTACATCGATAATAAATTTAATCCAAATTCGTTAATTGAACCCGTTCGAATGACCAGGAAAAAAATAGTCCATTAGGCTCGCTCATTTTCCATCACGGGATCATTGAAAGATCGCTTGAATACTGATAAAGTTAATAGTTGGGTGATAAAATTGCTGAATTGGATTAAGCTTTTTCACACATTAATTGTTTTTGGCTGCTTTGGCCAGTTGGAATCAGGTAGAAGAAGGTAAGAAAAAAATAACCGCTCGGGATATCTCAGCCCGAATTGAGGCACTCTTGTCTACATCACAAACACGAATGGGTTATGATCTTAATCAGGTCGTAGTAAAAAATAAGATCAAAGGGCTCTGGCGGATGATGACCGGATATCATTGGCATTACATCGGCGCTGCATTGAGCCTGGGTATATCAGCTGCATCAAAAACCAGCACTTACTTGCTGATCCGCTATTTTGTTGACCAGTATTTGCTGGCTCAATCGAGTACGGTAAGTTTGCCGCTAATCGCAGCTGGATTCGTCATGCTGGCGATTGTGGAAGGAGGTTTTGCTTTTTTAAGCGGGCGTCTGGCGGCTGAGACTGCCGAAGGAACCACGCGCCGATTAAGAAACTACATTTACAACCACATTCAGCATCTTCCTTTTACTTATCACGACAAAATGCAAACCGGCGAGTTGATACAACGCTCAACTTCAGATGTGGATGCCATGCGTCGATTCTTCGCCGACCAGGCAATCGGTATCGGCCGTATTTTTATTCTATTCGCCATCAATTTCGGTATGCTCTTATCCATTAATGTGCGGCTCGCTTTTCTTTCCATCATCGTTGTACCGCTGGTGGTGCTTACCTCTATCTGGTTCTTCAAACGCGTCTCTAAAGCCTATGAGGAGTATCAGGAGCAGGATGCTGTCATTTCGACCACCTTACAGGAGAATCTTTCAGGTGTTCGCGTGGTTAAAGCGTTTGCCCGCCAGGAATTCGAAATTAACAAATTCGAAAAAGAGAATTGGAATAAATATTTACGTGGTAAAAAACTCAATCTGATGCACTCGCTCTTTTGGCCAATTTCCGATATTATTTGCGGTGCCCAAATGCTGACCGGTTATTTCATTGGTGCCATCTTTGCAATCAACGGTACCATCAGTGTTGGCTCCTATTTGGCTTATGCCGGTATGCTCACCTGGATTATCTGGCCATTACGCAACCTGGGACGCCTGATCGTTCAATTGAGCACCGGTATGGTCTCTTTTGGGCGTGTTCTTGAAATAATCAAGCAAAACAGAGAGCCGCTGGATACTGGCTCCGCTCCAATTCCAGAACGACTCAGGGGCGAAATCCGTTTTGAAAATGTTGGTTTTCAATACGAGGAAGGCGAAAAAGTACTGGAAGATATCAACTTTGTTGTCAAGCCCGGCCAGGTGATCGCTCTGCTCGGTTCAACCGGCTCAGGAAAAACCTCTCTGGTTAACCTGCTGCCACGATTTTACGAATATACCACCGGACGCATTTTATTGGATGGCATTGAATTAAAAGACTACCCGCGTCGTTACTTGCGCAGTCAGATCGGAATTGTGGAGCAGGAGCCGTTCCTGTTTTCACGCAGCATCCGTGAAAATATTATCTACGGCGTTGATCGACTGGTAGAACAGCACCATATTGAAGAGGCAGCCAATGCAGCCGCTATCCATGATGTTATTATGGGCTTTCCCGAAAATTACAAAACTCTGGTTGGCGAGCGGGGTGTTACAGTCTCGGGCGGGCAAAAACAGCGTATCGCCATCGCGCGAACACTCTTAAAGGACCCGCGTATCCTAATCCTGGATGATTCGACTTCCTCAGTTGATACCGAGACCGAATCAGAAATTCGAGATGCGCTCACACGGCTCATGCAGGATCGCACCACCTTCATCATTGCCCATCGTATCCAAAGCATTATGAACGCCGATTTGATCCTGGTAATGGATAAAGGCCGGATTGTTCAACATGGAAACCATCAAGACCTGATGGCCGTGGATGGTATCTATCGCGAGATCTATGATATCCAGACCCGCATTGAACAGGAATTAGAGAAAGAAATCGCAAATGTCTGACGATTATTTTGAAGAGGAAGATTTTCAAACCAAATTTAGCGGCAATACATTCCGGCGAATCCTCAGCCTGACCAAACCGCATATCAAATGGGTCATCGGCTTTTTAGTTGCCATCGCTATCGTTTCTGCCCTCGATTCATACTTCACGTATCTAAGCAAACGCCTGATAGATGAAGGCATCGTGGCAAAAAATGTTGTTGCCTTACGGCACATCCTGACGATTTATGGTCTCTTACTGATTCTCCAGGCGGGTTTTGTATTCATATTTATTTATCTGGCCAGTGTGTTGGGTGAAAAAATACGCTACTGCTTGCGCAAAACGCTCTTTAACCACCTGCAGAAACTGGCGTTATCCTATTACAGCCGAACACCGGGAGGCTGGATCATGTCCCGCGTCACATCGGACACCGAACGGGTATCCGATTTAATCACCTGGGGACTGCTGGACATGACCTGGGGTTTCATGAATATTGTCACCGCCATGATTTTCATGTTAATTATCAGTTGGAAACTGGCTTTAATTGTATTTGTAGCCCTGCCGATTTTATTCGTGGTCGCAGTCCAGTTCCGCAAACGCATTCTGACACAATTCCGTTTGGTACGTAAGCTGAACTCAAAGATCACCGGTGCATTTAATGAAAACATCACCGGTGTGCGCGTGATAAAGGCACTCGTGCGAGAAAAAGGTAACCTGGCAGAATTCAGCGTTTTGACCGGGGACATGTACAAAGCCGGTTATCGTGCTGCCTGGTTAAGTGCTCTCTTCTTACCTACCGTCCAAATCATCTCTGCTTTTGCATTGGGTGCGGTCGTCTGGGTTGGTGGATTGCAATCCAATTTCGGTATCATCACCATTGGCGGCATCCAGGCTTTCATTTCATACGTCACTTTTATGCTCTGGCCAATTCAGGATATCGCCCGAGTATTTGCTGAGATGCAGCATTCTATGGCCTCAGCAGAACGTATTTTTTCACTGGAGGATTCAGTTCCAGAAGTTAAGGATCGAGAAGATGCCATTCCGACCAGCACTATTTTTGGTGATATTGAATTCGACCATGTCTCTTTTTCATACGAAGATAACGTACCGGTACTGGAGGATCTTACTCTAAAGATTAAGAAAGGTGAAACCATAGCCCTGGTTGGCCCAACCGGGGGCGGCAAAACCACTATTGTCAATCTGCTATGTCGTTTTTACGAACCAAAACAAGGAGTGATTCGAATTAACGGAACGGATTACACGAAGTTCAGCCTGAATTCGATCCAGTCACGCATTGGTATTGTATTACAGACGCCACACCTCTTTTCCGGCAGCATTCGAGAAAATCTGCGCTATGGCCGGCTGGATGCCAGCGATGCCGAAATTGAAGAAGCTGCCAAAGTCGCCGGTGCGCACAATTTCATCATGAAGATGCCCAGGAACTATGAAGAGCCGGTTGGCGAAGGCGGTAATTTGCTCTCGGTCGGGCAGAAACAATTAATCAGCCTGGCGCGAGCGGTTCTGGCCAAACCTGAGATCTTCGTCATGGATGAAGCCACCAGTTCAGTGGATACATTGACAGAGGCTTTGATCCAAAAAGGGATGGACGTCCTCATGAAACGCACCACCAGCTTTGTAATCGCCCACAGGCTTTCCACCATCAAGCGTGCTAACCGCATTCTGGTAATCGAGAACGGCCGCATTGTCGAGATGGGCTCGCACGCCGAGCTTCTGAAGAAAGGCGGAAAGTATTACCGCCTCTACACCAAACAATTCCGCGATCAGATGGAAGCTGAGTTTGACCCCTTCGGGGAAAAACTCAACCCGCAAAATCTGCCAATAGGCGGAGATTAAACCGATACAAATCCAAAATCGACCGCTAAATGAAGCGGTCGATTTTTTAGGATAAAGAATTGAAATTAATGGAAAAGTGGCGAGAGTGGGACTTGAACCCACGACCGACGGCTTATGAGTCCGCTGCTCTGCCAACTGAGCTACCTCGCCAATTCGACCGAAATTTTACTATGAATGGAAGTGACTGTCAACAAAATATGTGACAGAAACAATTTATGAAATTATTGTTCTGATCCAACTTTTCTTCAAAAATTGTTTTCAGAAACCAATGTGCATCAGAAATCTTCTTTCTATTGCAAGGATAACAAAAAACCACAAATTAATATCAATCAAAAAATAGTCTCAGAAATAAGAGTTTTTTGTCATACTGACCCTGAAATTCATTTTCCATGATTTCCGGTTATATATATAAGTCTCGTATAAATGCTTTCTTGGGGTGGTTGCGGTCAATCACTACCACAACCTGATCCTCAATTTTTAGAGCCAAAGTTTGCTTTACTCTGTGGATACTATTACTGCTGACATATTTTTGACCTTGATGGGTATATACATAATCTACCTTTCCCCTATCGCGGAAAAATGAAATTCTATTGATGGTTGCTGGTGCCTCCATCCCATCACTGAAAACAGAGTAAATCACTTGAATTCGCCACAAAACAACAATTAGGGCAGCAATCGTAATAGCGATATATACTACAGGAAGAGGGAAGAAATTTATCTTTACACTTCTTATAAAGTATGAAAGTATATAACTCGCCCAAATAACTACAGGGAATATCCATCCCAAAAATGCGATGTAATCAATCGTAAGAATTTTAAGAATCGATGGTTGTTTGTTCACAATTTGCCTTGTTGTATAAATTTTATTTTTTTCAATCCCCTATACTTGTTGCCAATTATACCTGTTCTTGATACAACTTGCCTTTGTTTACATTATTATTTGAAAAGGTAAACCAGCCTGAAACTTCTCCCAGCTCAAAATCCCAGCCCGCGTTCTTTGAGCGACACGAACTTGCCCATGCCAACCACAATATGGTCCAGGACTTCGACATCCAATAACTTACCGGCCTGCACTGCTGCTCTGGTCAGGGTGATGTCTTCCGGACTGGGTGAAGGATCCCCACTGGGATGGTTGTGAATGATGATAATTGAAGCACAGTTGTGGCGAATTGCATCTTTGAACAACTCTCCTACTCGTACGGTAGATGAGTTTAACGATCCGATGTAAAGTGTGATCATTTTCTCTAGGCGATTCCGCGTATCCATTAATAAGACGCGCAACTGCTCCTGATCCAGTGTGGACATCTCATACTGAACGTGGTCAGCAACCTCTTGCGGGCTGTGGAAGGTCGGACGTGAATCCTCCTCGTTCTTTCGCTGCGCCAGACGATTACCCAATTCCATGGCGGCTTTCAACTGGGCTGCCTTGGCAGCTCCCAGGCCATGTTGGCGACAGACATCCTCAAAGGACGCGCGCTGCAGACCGATCAACCCCCCAAAATCGTGCAGGAGGCGGTCCGCCATTACGACAGCGTTTTCACCCTTTACACCTACGCGCAACAAAATGGCCAATAACTCGGCATCTCTCAAATGGCTGGCACCACCGCAGCCAGGCGTTCGCGAGGGCGTTCGGTGATTCCTAAGTCTTGGATACGATAACTGCGTTGGTTCATGGATGTCTCCTCAATTCAATTTAAAGGGATAATGCCCGTAAAACAATGAGATAAATTTACATCCAAGACGCTTATTTTTCAAGCCCGGCGGGTCATGGAAAATCGCAACCATGCTATAATTTCAAGATGGAGCGCCTATGACCATTGACCCCCTTTTAATTAATAATTTTGTGATGATCGGTACCGCTTTCGCAGCTGCATTTCTGGCAACTTTGTGGTTAAGCCTGATCATCTGGACCGCTCGCGATATCCGCAGTCGTACACGCGACTCATTAGCGCGCATTTTAGCGGTTTTAGTTGTGGCTTTGTTATTCCTGCCCGGTGTGTTGATTTATTCGATTTTACGTCCCGCAAAAACCATTGAGGAGGAATACCAACAGACACTCGAGGAAGAAACACTACTGCAAACGATTGAGGATATACCGCTTTGCCCGGGTTGTGCTCGCAAGGTCAAAGCGGATTGGTTGATTTGCCCTAGTTGCCAAACCAAGTTAAAAAAACGTTGTCACCATTGTGATCAATTGATGGAACTACCCTGGAATATCTGCCCTTTCTGTGCCCAACCTGTCCCAGGCGTACGTGTCGAAATCCCTTTAGAGGAAATCGTTCCTGAATTTTCCAGGCTGCCAGAAGATAGCTCGCAGGAAGACCAACCTTTTGAAGTAGAAGAGGATAATTTTTCGTGACCATAAATTTAGCCCCCATTGAACCGATTGATTATCTCGTGATCGGACATATCACGCAGGATATCACCCCAGAGGGTTACAAAGCAGGCGGAACAGCATCTTATTCCGCATTGACTGCCCATGCATTCGGTCTGCGGGTAGGCATCCTGACATCATTTGCTGAAGGTGCAATCTTGCCCAATTTAGATGGCATTCAAATCATCAATCAGGAAAGCAGCCAATCTTCGGTTTTTGAAAATATTTATACATCCCATGGTCGTCACCAGGTAATTCATTCGGCAGCTGAAACCCTTCACCCCGGCAGCGTTCCCAATTCCTGGCTGCAGACTCCAATTGTCCATTTTGGTCCGATTGCGCGCGAAATAAACAGTGACTTCCTGCGTCTATTCCCGAACTCCTTTATTGGAATGACCCCACAAGGCTGGTTCCGTGATTGGGATGCGGATGGCAACGTTCATTTCACACAATGGCCGGAAAGCTCTTTGTTCTTATCGAAAGCCAACGCAGCTGTTTTGAGTGTGGAGGACGTTCAGGAAAACGAGGACATCATTGCTTCTTTGATTTATGCCGTGCGAGTATTGGTTGTGACTGAGGGTTCTTGTGGTGCTCGTGTCTATTGGAATGGAGATGTCCGTAATTTCCGCGCTCCGGAAAAAGAGGAATTAGACGCAACCGGTGCCGGAGATATTTTCGCAACCTCCTTCTTTATCCGCTTACGACAAACACAAGACCCATGGGAAGCAGCCCGTTTTGCAACTTTGATTTCATCCCGATCTGTGACTCGCAAAGCGCTTGCAAGCGTACCAACAGCAGAAGAAATACAAAACGATTTAATCGACATTATTTCCAATCCTTAGGCGGCGAATGGCAAGAATTTTTACTCTGGTTAACCAAAAAGGCGGTGTTGGAAAAACCACTACGGCTATCAACCTTGGGGCATACCTTGGTTATTTTGGCCAACGCGTACTACTAATTGATCTCGACCCACAGGCTAATGCAACTTCGTCGCTGGGAATTGACAAGCATAGCGTCAAAAGTGGCACATACGAGGTCATTCTAGGCAACCAAATGCTCGCCCCCCACATTTTGCACAACCCACGCTTAAAGATTTCCTTACTGCCCTCTTCGCCGGCACTGGCCGGTGCAGACGTGGAACTGATTGATCTCGATCAGCGCGAACTCCGTTTGAAAAAAGCCCTGGAACCTGTTATCGATAGGTATGATTACATCCTGATTGACTGTCCACCATCGCTTTCGATTCTGACCATCAACGGTCTCCTGGCTGCTGAATCCGGTATTATTATTCCAGTTCAATGTGAATATTTGGCACTGGAAGGTCTGGAGCAATTAACACAAACCTTGCAGCGCGTTCAATCCGCCTTGTTTCCGGATCTGGAAGTAGCCGGCGTTGTTTTAACCATGTACGATGGCCGCACCCGACTGGCAGTTGACGTGGTCAATGAAGTGCGACAGTTCTTTCCCAAACAAGTCTATCAAACCATTATCCCGCGCAGCGTTCGCCTGGCTGAAGCTCCTTCTTACGGACTTCCCATTTCTGTATACGCGCCAGAGTCAACTGCAGCAAATGCCTATGCTGCTCTGGCCAAGGAAGTCCTGGCAAAAGATGGTATCATCATTCCAGAACTAGTAAAGGGAGGTGATTAAATGGCAAAAAGACCCGGTCTTGGCCGCGGCTTGGACGCACTCATTCCGCCAGGCAGCACAAGTTTTCAATCAGCCATAAAAAATAATGTCGTGGATATTGATGTAAACCAAATCATACCCAACACCCATCAGCCACGAAAAGAAATGGACACCGGCGAACTTGAGCACCTAGCTGAATCCATACGTGAGCATGGAATCATCCAGCCGTTGATTTTGATGCCTATCTCTGCTGACAATAAGTATGAGCTGATCGCGGGTGAGCGCCGCCTGCGGGCTGCCAAAATCGCCGGCCTGGCTACTGTACCAGCCATCATTCGTAAGGCGAATGAACAAGAAAAGTTAGAGTTGGCGTTGATTGAAAATATCCAGCGCACTGATTTGGGTCCGCTGGAGACTGCAGAAGCCTACCATCAATTGGCTGAAGATTTTAATCTTTCTCACGATGAAATCGCTGCACGGGTCGGAAAATCACGCGTTTCAGTCACCAATACCATCCGACTTCTCAAACTACCGGAGGTTGTTCGCCAGGCTCTGGCAGAACACAAGATCAGCGAAGGGCATGCGCGCGCGCTCTTAGGGCTAAACTCCGTTCAAGCCCAGATTGCTGTGTTGGAAACAATTTTGAAATTTGAGTACTCAGTCCGCCAAACAGAAGAATTAGTTCGAAAATATGGCGGTGAACGACCCGCACGAAAAACTGAACCAGAAACCCAACCTGAAATACGCGCGTTGGAAGAGCGTTTACGTAGTCAATTTGGAATGCGCGTCAATCTCGATCATCACGGTGAAAAAGGCCGGATAGTCATACACTACTACTCCAATGAGGAATTAAATCGTTTTATCGACCAGATTTTTCCTGAGTAGACCATGAACCATATATTATATAACGCCAGGATTTACACTTTCGATCCACATCTGCCGGTCGCGGAGGCAATTGCAATTAGCAATGATCAAATTGTCGCTTTGGGATCAAATGATGAAGTCCTCAATCTTCCTTTGTCAGGATATAACAGACAGAACCTGGATGGAAAAACTGTACTGCCAGGTTTAACTGATTCTCATCTCCACTTGCAACACACTGCCCTTGCGATGAGTGTCGTCGATTGTGAAACAGAAACAAAAGAAGAGTGTCTAACTCGGATAAAAGAGCGGGTTGCTGCTACACCTGCCGGTGGATGGATTTTTGGCCACGGTTGGAACCAAAACCGCTGGGCGGATGGTTATGGGACCCTGAAGGATCTGGATTTAATTTCAACCCTCCATCCCATCTTTTTAACAGCCAAATCTCTGCATGCTGCCTGGGTAAATTCCACAGCGCTAAGACACGCCGGAATTGAGGCTGCCACTCACGACCCGCAAGGCGGCATAATCGGTCGCACGAAAAATGGGGCATTGAATGGGATCTTATTTGAAAGTGCTTATTTGCTTGTGCAGGAGCAAATACCACATCAATCCATTCCAAAAATTGCAGATGCTATCGAGCAAGCCCAACACAAACTGGCTCAAATGGGCATTACCAGCGTTCATGATTTTGATGGTGTAGATTGTTTTTCAGCCTTACAAATGCTGGAACGAGAAAAACGATTGAAAATGCGTGTTTTAAAAAGCATTCCTTTCTCGAACCTGGATGCAGCCCTCGAGTTTGGCGTCACCACTGGTTTTGGATCCTCATTATTGAAAATTGGCAGCATAAAATTGTTTGCAGATGGAGCTTTGGGTCCACAAACAGCAGCCATGCTGGCACCTTATCGCGGAAGCGAGGATGACTATGGGACTCTGTTATTGTCACAAGAGGAAATTCTAAATATAGGGAAACGGTCTTCTCCTGCCGGTCTTTCATTAGCCATCCATGCCATCGGTGATAAGGCCAACCAGGTTGTGCTGGCTGCTTTTAGTGAACTGCGAAGCCATGAGCGTGAACAAGGCATGGCGCAACCGCTTCACCGAATTGAACATGCTCAATTATTAAACCCCCAATTAATACCTTTGTTTGCTGTAAACAAGATTCATGCTTCAGTGCAGCCCATTCACCAAATTTCAGATATAGACATCGCCGATCGCTACTGGGGTGAGCGCGCCATGTATGCTTTTCCTTTCCAATCGTTACTAGCCAGTGGCGCTCAATTGGTGTTTGGATCAGATAGTCCGGTTGAAATCGCGAATCCATTCATTGGCATATATGCTGCAACCACCAGGCTTAGTATGAACACGCATAATCATCCCAATAGCTGGTATCCCCACGAAAAAATATCGCTTAATGCTGCTTTGCGAGCATATACAATCCGACCTGCCATTCTAGCCGGTTGGGAACAATGCAAAGGACGTCTGCATTTGAAGGAAGCGGCAGATTTAATTGTCCTTAAAGAGGATATTTTTACGGTTGAACCTGAGCGAAGAAAAGAATTACTCCCCTGCGCCACGATGGCCGCAGGAGAATGGGTCTGGCAGGAAGAGGCTTAAGGATGCTTTCAAGTTCCAACGCTCTCACCCCTGAAATGCTCGTCCCGCGGATTGGAGATTATCTCGTAAACCGTGGGTTTATAACTATTGAGGATCTGGTCGATGCTTTGGCAACACAAAGAGAACTGGAACAAACCAAGAAGCCGCAATTGATCGGCCAAATCCTGGTATCAGCCGGAAAAATCGATCAGTCAATCCTTGATCAGGCAATTACCGAACACATTATTGACTTAAAAGATGCTCTTGAAACAAGTAACAAACGCCTTGAGTCACGTGTGGCTGAGCGAACCACAGAGTTGGAGGCGGCACTCAAGAAAATTAATGAGCTCAATGAATTAAAGTCAAATTTCATCTCCAATATTTCGCATGAATTGCGCACCCCCCTTACTCATCTTAAAGGTTATTTGAATCTGTTTGCTTCTGGCGATTTGGGTCCAATTACAAAAGATCAAAATAAAGCCTTGAGTGTCATGAACCGCGCCTATATACGCTTAGAAAAGTTAATCGATGACCTCTTAATGTTCACATTCGCCGAATATGAAGAAGTCAATATTACCAAATCAAAATTCAACATGATCGCTCTGGTTGCGGAAATCATCTCCACCTATAAGAATTCAACGCCTAAACGTACCATTTACCTGCGCATTCTGCCCGAAGAAACATCCTTATGGGTAAACGCAGATCAAAAGAAAATTGCCTGGGTAATTACCCATCTGATTGATAATGCGATTAAATTTTCAGATCCTAACACCAGGATAACTGTTTTTCTGCAGCACAACGCAGAAATCGTAAAGACGACAGTCTCCGACCAGGGGAGTGGAATTGACAAAGATCAGTTTGAACAAATTTTTGAACCTTTTCATCAACTCGATGGATCATCCACCCGCAAAGCGGGGGGGGTTGGTCTCGGTCTTGCACTTTCCAAGAAAATAATCGAGGCCCACACAAGCAGATTGAATGTGCGCTCAGAAGTGGGAATAGGCAGCCAATTTGATTTTTCACTAAAAAGATTGATAATATAAGCATATGATGGAAGCATTAAAACAAATTGAAACAACTACACTTTATTCACTCAGCCAAATTTGCTGGGAAGCTTCCAATTGGAAAGCAGCCCTCGATGAAATTGTCAAGCAGATTCGCCCCTATTTCATCTTTGATAATCTGGCAGTATATCTTTCAAGCGCCAGTCAATTAAATTTAGAAGTCTCATACGCCAAAGCTACTGGACGGGGTAAATCAAAAGAAGCAGATGTTGCCTGGGGTGAAAACATCACATCTGAAGTGATTCGGCAGGGGCACACTATTTTGCAGGAACCTGATGAACTGCAAAATGACCGCTTGCAAGAACCTTATTTGTTAGCCGTCCCGTTGCAATCCATAAACACATGGTATGGAGTTGTCATCTTCATCCGTTTCGGTGGGCCGCCATTCAATGAGGATCAAGTTTTATTTGCTGAATTTATGGTTCACCAAATTTCCTCCATGATATTGCGCCAGGAACATGAAAAGATGATCAAAAAACTGGAAGACCACATCTCCACCCTGCAGATTCAGGAAGATTTCATCTCGACTCTTTCTCATGAGTTAAAAAACCCAATAGGATTTATCAAAGGATATACTACGACTTTGCTGCGAACCGATACAAACTGGCCTCACGAAACCCAGATGGAATTCTTGAATATAATCGATCAGGAAACTGATCACTTAAAGGACCTGATCGACAATCTTTTGGATTCATCCCGGTTGCAATCAGGCAAAGGAAACCTTAATTTTCAGATACTACGCCTGGATGCGATCTTGAATGACGTAATTTCACATTCACGAATGCTCCACCCCGATCTGGAAATTCATCTGGATATTCGTCAGGAACTTCCAAACTTAAATGGTGACCCGCGCCGCTTAAAACAGGTTTTCGATAACCTGATTTCGAATTCCACAAAATATGCCCCTCATTCTCCAATTAAAATCCGTGTATACCGTGAAAAGACTGGAATCTCCATTGATTTTCGCGATTTTGGTCCAGGTATTCCTGCAAAAGAAATAGATAAGATTTTTAACCGCTTTTATCGGTGCGAGAAACATAGTGATGAAACCCATGGTTCGGGCCTGGGCTTATTTATTTGTGAAAAGATCATCAGTGCCCATAAGGGGAAAATCAGTGCCACTTCCATTCCGGGCAAAGGCGTTACATTCCATATTTTCCTGCCTTTGCCTTAGTTTCCACTTCCATCACAAATTAGGAGTTTTAGATGCCAAACAACCCCAAAATACTTGTTGTTGATGATGAGCAGCTTTATCGTCACCTTGTCAAAGTGAATTTGGAATCCGAAGGATATGAGGTTTTGACTGCTGCCAATGGTGAAGAATGTCTGGAAATGGTCTCTAATAAACACCCCGATCTTGTTATCCTTGACATCAATATGCCAAAACTGGATGGTTTTTCAACCCTTGATCGCATCCGCCAATTTAGCGAGGTGCCAGTAATTATGCTGACTGGCAGAAATGACGAGCAGGATCGTGTACGTGGTCTTAATGCAGGAGCTGATGATTATGTTGCCAAGCCCTTTTCAGCTACCGAATTAATCGCACGTGTTCGGGCTGTCATGCGCCGCTCAATTTTTAATGATCAGACGATATCCACCCGCTATTTCACACACGGTGATCTCAAAATTGATTTAGCTCGCGCAGAAATCTGGAGGGATGACACTCCCATTTTCCTGTCAGCCACAGAATATAAACTTCTTATTCAATTCGCACATAATGTCGGCAAAGTGATGCCTTCGGAAGAGCTTCTCAGTGCCATTTGGGGTCCTCAATATCGTGATGACAAAGAAATCCTGTGGGTTAGCATTGCTCGACTGCGCCAAAAACTGGAAAAAGATCCCCATACACCCTGCCACATTGTCACTCGCTCAGGCCTTGGTTATCTTATGCCGCCAGTTGATTCCAAATAACGAATTCTGAAAGAAAATGGGTGAAACATGGTAATCCAATACGATGACAAGGGTAAAATTTTCACAAGCGTAATCACCAAAAAATCCATAAAGGTTTTAATTCAAACACAAACTCACCGTGTCACAGGCATGGTTTTTTACCGGCCGGATGATCGCTTGATTGATGAACTTAACCAAACTGATATTTTTTTAGCCGTCACTGATGCTAAAATTTTGGATGAAAACAATAATGTACTCTTTGAATCAAATTTTTTGACGGTTAATATCAATCAAATCGTGTGGATTTTGCCTTATGAAGAGCTGGCTGTCGAGCAGGTTGAATGACAGCTCCCCGCCCCATCTCCATGCAATCTCCTGAAATGATTCGCTTGAAACAGCATTTGATCACCAATATATATCAAAACCTGGAAGAAAAGCGGCCCTTATTGCGTGAACGGACTGAATCTGTCACCTCATACCTGAAGTTGGCGTTCAATGATCTCAACATCCGCCTGGCTCCTTCGCTCCAGGAACAATTATTCAAAGACATTCTGGATGACGTGCTTGGGTATGGCCCATTGCAGCCTCTTTTGGATGATCATACTATCAGTGAAGTGATGGTTAATGGCGCTAAAAATGTCTTTATTGAGCAAAATGGTAAGTTGACAAAAACCGGCATTCAATTTGAGAACGACGACGCTGTCATGCGCCTGATCGAGAAGATAATTGTGCCACTAGGGCGCAGAATTGACAGCGACACACCGACTGTGGATGCACGTTTGCCGGACGGATCACGTGTCAATGCGATCATTCCTCCTGTTTCCGTAGACGGTCCCACAATTACAATCCGGAAATTTGAAAAAGGCCGTCTTTCAATTGACCAACTGATTGAGCTCGGTTCCATTACTCAAAATATGGCAGACCTGGTGCAGGCTTGTGTAGTTTCCCGTATGAATGTGATCATCTCGGGTGGAACAGGTTCAGGAAAGACCACCCTTTTGAATGTACTTTCAGGTTTTATTCCCGAAAATGAACGCATCGTCACAATTGAAGATGCTGCCGAATTAAGTTTACAACAAGAGCATGTTGTGCGCCTTGAAACCAAACCCCCCAACCTGGAGGGACGCTTCGCTGTCACGATCCGTGACCTTGTGCGTAATTCATTAAGAATGCGCCCGGATCGAATCGTTGTCGGTGAGGTACGCGGGGGAGAAGCTCTCGACATGCTGCAGGCGATGAATACAGGTCACGATGGCTCCCTGACTACTTTGCATGCAAATTCACCCCGCGATGCTCTTTCGCGCCTGGAGACGATGAGTCTAATGGCTGGCATGGAATTACCTTTAAAAGTCATCCGCGAACAAATAGCCAGCGCAATTGATCTGATTATCCAGCAAACCAGGCTCAAAGATGGCAGTCGAAAAGTGACATCCATCACCGAGGTTTCCGGTATGGAGGGTGACACGATTGTGATGACAGAGATATTTAAATTTGAACAGACCAGTGTTTCACAGGATGGTAGCGTGAATGGCAACCTGGTGCCGACCGGAATCCGGCCTTTTTTCAGCCAACGCCTTGAACAAAATGGATTCAAACTGGGGCCGGAGGTTTTTGGGGCCAGCCTGGGACAAATTTTGGCTGCAAATCGACAGCGTAGATAAAATTGATATAATGCTATAATCTAGAAATTGCAAAGGATGGGCAAATCTGCGCGATAGGAGATATGGAAGATGAACAATCCTGATGTATACATCAAAATTCGCACCAAAAAGCTTGGGCTTTTGCTCTATGATGCCCGACTATCTTCGGGAAGATCACTCCACGATAGCGCGAATTTATCGGGTGTTTCCATTGAACGTATCGCTGCCATTGAAAACGGCCTGGAACCTCCCTCATTGCCAGAGATCGAAATTTTTGCCTTTCTATACAAACTTCCTCTGGAACATTTTTGGGGAGACAAAATCCTCAGCCAGAATGAAGAGGAGAATCAGGCTGCCAAATTCCAACAATTGATGACAATCCGGCATCGTATGATCGGTACCAATATTAAGGGCATCCTCCAAGAAAAACAGATTTCTGAAGAAGAATTCGCTCGAATGGTAGCGATCGATGGGGCCGATTTTAATGCATACCTTTTCGGTGAAAAAGAAATACCCATCCCAACCCTTGAGATTATTTCAAAAGAGTTAGGTTGTCGTATCGAAGATTTCTTCGATACATCTGGCATCATCGGCCAATGGCGTTCTGAATTGCAAGCCGCCCAAAAAATGAAAGAAATACCCGAAGAACTGCGTGAATTCGTCTCAAAACCGATCAATGTACCTTTTATTGAGTTGGCAATACGTCTCAGCGAGCTAAATGTCAACCGACTGCGGTCAGTCGCGGAAGGATTACTTGAGATAACCCTCTAAAAACGATGGACAAAAACAACCTTCTCAAACAGGCTCAGTCGGCATACGATAAAAAAGAATACAGGCAAGCACTTGGATTGTTCCACCAGGCAGCCGTTATAGCAGATAACGAAAACAGACCCATGGATGCAGCCGAACTTAAAAACAATGCTTCAGTTTCTGCGTTATTAGCAAAAGATTTTCAGCTCGCCCTATCACTAGCAGAGAACACTCACCAGATCTTTCTTGATGCAGGTGATTTAAAACGAGGTGGTATGGCTCTTGCTAACCAGGCTTCTGCCCTCGATGAATTGGGAGAAAGCAGAGCTGCATTGGAGAAATTTGGTCAGGCTGCTCAATATTTACTTGAAGCCGGTGACAATGACTCACGCACATACGTATTAAAACGCATGTCAGCCCTACAAATTAAACTGGGAAAACAATTCGAAGCGCTTGGAACGATCAATGCAGCCCTGGATAATGCTGAAACTCTATCAAGTAGTGAAAAAACGCTTAAGAAGCTTTCTAATCTGGTAATGAATTTATTACAACGCTAACCTTCGACAGTTATGAAACGATATGAGTTCAAAATTTATTGTTCGTCAAGCCATTTCTGATGATTACGTGGCTCTCAGCCACTTTTTATCCTATGAGTACTTTACTCACCGCCATCTTGATTGGCGCTCAGCTTTGGATTGGCTCGGTCAACCACCATTTGTCCTTGTCGAACAAGATGATGAAATCCTGGGCTGTTTTGCTGCTCCAAATGAAGTGCCATCGGTTGCGTGGGTGCGGCTATTCTCATGCTCCGCCAAAGTCTCTCGTAGAGATATTTGGGAACTCTGCCTTCAAAAAGCCCTACCACTTCTCCCTTCCACGGTGACTGGCATCACAGCTCTGGGCATTGAGAGCTGGTTTGATAACTTGTTGCGACAAACATCTTTCGAAATAATCCAAGAGATAGTCGTCTTCGAACGGTTGGAACAAAACCTGCCGGAGTTGCAGCATCCTGAGGGTATATTCATCCGTCAAATGGAACCTCAGGATTTAAGAGCGCTAGTTGCTTTGGACGCGCTCTGTTTTCCTCCTTTATGGCAAATGCCGGTAGAGACCTTTCAGTTGGCTTATTTACAATCTGGTTATGCCAGTGTTATCGAATTAAATGACCAATTAATTGCCTATCAGATCACCACTGAATCACTTTCAAGCGCACACCTGGCACGTATTGCTGTCCTGCCTCAGTTCCAAAGAAGTGGTGTAGCGGCGGCCATCCTTGCCGATATGATAACCTATTTTAAAAAGAGAAACGTTAATCGCATTACAGTGAATACCCAAAACGATAATTTAAATTCACAAGCGCTTTACAAGAAGTTTGGGTTTCAACAGGAACCTGAACGTTACCCTGTTTTCTTGTATCAATTGTAGTGTTTATCATTTCAGCCAAGCGCTTGTTTTACAATGCATAAGCATATGCAATAATAGAAATTGAGTTTCCCTTTTTAGTGTCCTGAATTTTTATTATTAACACTCAAAATTACCGCTTTTGCTGTTTTGTTGGAAACTCAGGTAGGACTAAACTTAAGCGCCCCATCCAATGGGTCTGCCAGTTTATGCGCGTAAAGTTTTCACCGAATTGAAATTTTCTATCATAAAATTGAAAATCCACTAAAAGCTCTGAACTCTCCTAAATTTATTGACAATGCCCCGTTAGTATGTGAAAATTCTGAAAACACATTCAGATAGGATTATTTCTCATGGGAAAAAGACAGGAAATTCGTAAACGCAGAAATCAAAAAGTTGCAAGGCAGCAGCGCATGGTTTTGGCAATTGTATTGATCTTTGCCATTGTAATAACCGCCATCATCGTTATTCAGTCGCTAAAACCTGTAGGCGAAATAAAACCGCTGGTAGCACACAACCGTGCCCAAACTGAAGGGCTTACCATGGGTGATCCAAATGCACCGATTACCGTTGAGGAGTTCTCGGATTTTCAATGCGTAGCCTGTTCACAATGGTGGCAGGGATATGAGCAAGATTTCATTGATAAATACGTGGCAACCGACAAAGTATATTATATTTATAGACCTTTCAGCTTCATCGGTCCTGAATCATTAAGAGCAGCTGAAGCAGCTTATTGTGCCAACGATCAAGGAGAGTTTTGGCCGTATCATGACATGCTTTTTTCCAATTGGAACGGCGAAAATGTGGGCAATTTTTCCGATGATCGCTTGATTGCTTTTGGCACCAGCATTGGTCTCAATGAAAAAGAATTCAAGGCTTGTCTTTCAAGCAATAAATATGAAAGCGAAGTCAAACAAGGTGTCGTATATGGAAACCAGAAAGGGCTTCAAGGAACACCCAGTTTCCTTATTAATGATCAAAAATTGGTAAATGCAGGTGAACTTTATTCGACGCTGGATGCAATCATTAAATAATAATTTTGAATCATTTTTATTTACGGGCAAAGTGTTTATAGGCGGGTGATCGCTCGCCTAAAAACACTCTTCAACCCTGTTTTGTTGAAAAGATACAAAATTACTCAGTAAATACCCAGGAATTTAAAAGCTAAGACAACCAGGGGCACAACCAGGAATCCGGGCAAAAAATTAGCAACCCGGATTTTCCGGATTTCCAATAAGCTGCTGATCGCCAAACCAGCTAACATGACGCCTCCAATTGCATTGACTTCAATGAGTATATCTCCGGTCAGTATGTTTTGAAGCGAACCTGCCAGCAACGTGATCGCACCCTGATAGATAAAAACAACTACACTCGAAAATAATACACCAAACCCCAAACTGGAGGCAAAGGCAATTGAACTGATTCCATCGATGATCGCTTTAATCGCGAGGACATTGAAATCACCTGTCAGTCCATCTTGCAATGATCCCAAGATCGCCATCGGACCAATACTAAAGAGTAAAGAGGTCGTTAAGAATCCCTTAATGAACCTACTGCTATCCGTGAGGTTGCGATTGTTAAACTTCTTTTCCAACCAGATTCCAATATTATTTAACCCTTCTTCCAGTCGCCACCACTCACCGAGCAATATTCCTATGACAAGACTTATTAAAACTGCCATCGCGTTTTTGGTATCAAAGAACAATCTGACCCCATATAGAAAAGTGAATAAGCCCAGGCCATTCATCAACGACGAGCGAACCCGTTCAGACAGGCGATTTCCAAGGATTAAACCCATTCCACCACCCAAAAGGATGGCAGCAAAGTTAATAATCGTCCCAACCATGTTCTATTTCACCAGTGTCTGTTTTTCGTTATTATTTATTTTATTCTCAAATAATTCCATGACAAAACATAAAGAAGAAAGGCGGTTAAGGAAAACAAGCAAGTATTGATTAACCAATTCTTTTTTGGAAATCATTTCAGCTACTCGCCGCTCGGCTCTTCGGATAATTGTCCTTGCCAGGGATAAGAACGCTCCACTTCGCGTATCACCTGGAATGATAAATTGGTTCGGTATTTCCACTTCGCCTGAAAAGTCACTGATCAAACTTTCAACCCACGTAACAGAGCTATTATCAATGCTGGAAAATTGGTCTGCATTTTCCGATGTTGCTGCAACCTCAGCCATCAGCTGATAGAGCTTTTTTTGAATTGCAAGGATTGTTTCCTGCACAAGCGTTGAACTGGAATGGCTGCGCACAACGCCCAGGATTGCATTGGTTTCGTCCAGGCTTCCAATCGTTTCAATCCTCAGGCTATATTTTGTTGTTCGTTCCTTTCCAAGCAAGCCTGTTTCACCCTGGTCCCCTGCACGGGTATAAAAATCGGACATAAAATCTCCTTATTATTCCAGTGTTCTGTAAAGGAACCAAAACCTTTCACTCGGGAATGCGTCCTTAATTTCCTTGGACCAGATAAAGAGCGAGGAAATACTGTTAACTTTTAACACTTGATCCAAGGCAGTTAAGCCGGATTTTTCCTCTGTTTGCTGCAAGTCACCAGCTGACTCTTCTAAAAATGAAAGCATCAAACGCACCTGTACTTCGTTTTTGTATTCCGCATTGGAGATGGAGTGAGAGCGGATCTCCCTGACTACACGCTGCCATTGACGTAAACGTACATCAAATTCGAGTGCTGCTTTTTTCGACCAGTTGCTTTTCCACTGGTTTTTAAGTGCCTGGATTCTAGCAAGACCCTCTGCAACAGTGGATTGAATTTGAGGATCATTGCTGCTGTAAAATTCCAGCAAGTAAATAGAGATCTCTAACCTGCCGGCACTTAAACGTGGGTTGAATCGCGGCGAAATATTATCTTCGCGCATAAAAGAAAGTGGCCAATAAATTTCATTCGAAAAAAGAAATGGCTCAAATTCGTGGATCGCAGATTTGACGAATGCCCATTCATCCCGCCATTCCCACATTACTTCACCTCGGGTGTTCCCACAATGATTGTTTGAGTGGGTACGTTTTTCTGAGGACCGGTAAGAAACCATTTGGTAATTGTCATGAAACGATCACTGCTATTAAAAAGAGGACCGATTTGTACCCCATTGACTTGCTTTGAGATGGCATAGTTATAGACCGGATAGAAAAGTGGTAAGGCTGGTAATTCTTCATCGAACACGATTTGAAAATTTCGATAAAGAAGCGCCCTTGCATTAAGATCGGGCGTTACACGCGCCTGTTCCAAATAATCACTGGCAACAGCATTATCCCATTGCGAATAATCCTGCCCTCCAGTTGCTTGTACCTGGTCCCAGAACGGATAGGGGTCTGGATCAGGTGTATTGGCCAGATTTTGATCAACCAAGACTGCTTGAAAATCACGCGTTTCAAGATGGTTTTGAATTAAATCCTGATAAGCCACAGCCCGAATCTCAACTGCCGCGCCTAATTTTTCCCAATCAAGCTGAATTAACTCGGCAATCTTGCGATGTTCTTCATCATCCGGGTAGAGCAACTCAAAACTTAATGGCAGCCCTTCTTTACTGCGCACTGTTTCCTGCTCTCCGCTAACGACGTAGCCATTATTTTTAAGGGTCTCAATCGCTGATTCCGAATTAAAAGGAATTGTTTTTAGGCCGTCATAATATGCCCAAGTATCTGGCAGTATGGGGCCATCCGCAATAATGGCCTGGCCACCCAACACGCGGTCAATTATTTTCTGACGGTTAAGGCCTTCCATAAACGCCTTGCGTATCTCACGATCCTGAAAGAAAGCGACATCTGCATTTTTGAGGTTAAATAAAATCATAGTCAGACGCGGTTCACGTGCCGAGAAAAGTGACAACTGTGGGTCAATTAAGACATCCGGTAAAACGGATCGATCAACTGAACTGATGCCCTGCACTTGTCCGGCCTTGAGAGCTGCATAAGCACTTGCTGAACTATCGAAATATCTAAAAACGATCTGGTCAATAAATGGTGCGCCCCCGTAATATGTTTCATTGGCATTTAAGACCACACCTTTGATTTGATTATCTTCCACGACCAAACCACCAAAGCGATAAGGACCGCTGCCAACTGGCTGCATGTTGAAAGAAGAATCAATCAAATCAACAAAGCTTAGCCCTCCTAACAGGTGAGAAGGCAGAATCCCAAAGGAGAGATAATCGAGAAATGGCGCAAAGGGTTCTGGCAGACTGAACTGAATTGTATCTTCAGACAGTTCTTTGACATCAATTTCCTGCCAAAATTTACGAATATCCTCCGGCACTACTCCATCACCTTCACGCAGCATATTTATCGTGAAGATAATATCTTCGCTAACTACCGGTTGGCCATCCTGCCATTTAGCGTCCGGACGTAAACTGAAATTATATATAGTGCCATCTTGAGAAACAAACCAGGATTCTGCCAAATCCCCCTGTGGGATTCCTAATTCTTTAAAAGTAATCAGACTGCTATAAATCAATCGATCAACATCTTGATCAGATGAATTGTAAAAGCCAAGAACAGGGTTGAGTCTTTGAAATCCCCCAACCAATGCTTCCACATATACGCCGCCTTGTTCAGGTTCGGGTGCAATAACCGGAGTGTTTTCAGGTTGTTCACTAATTAAGAGAATTCCGACAACAAGACCAGTCAAAAAAATGATAAGTAACTGCCAACGTAATTTTTTCATAGTTTCAGGATATCAAAACGGGCGACCATCACAATTTTAATGAATCGCCCGGATGGTTTTTTAATTCTAACAGCAATAAGGATAATCTGTTAATTTCGAATGATGACGGCAATTAGCGTTAATGTAAAGAATAAGACACTTAAACCGATAGTAATATAAAAGAGGGTTTTCTCAATTCCCCGTCTGGCTGTAAAAACACTGCTGGAATCAGCACCGGTAAGCCCGCCTAATCCAACGCCTTTATTTTGAAGAATTACACTGGCGATCAATGAGATAGACGTTATAATTAATGCAATGTTTACATATGTAATCATGCTTTTCCTCCAATCAGATTTACAGGTTTATAAAACCTGACTTAAGCAGCCCGTATTATACCGTTTACAAGTGAGAATCGTCAACCACATGATGAAAGAATTGGTCGTTAACCTTCACATCCACAGTAATTATTCGGATGGCAGCGGGACACATGAAGAAATTGCAAAAGCCGCTCAACAGGCTGGACTGGACGTAGTTATCGTCACCGATCATAACGTTCTGATCCAATCCGTTGATAGGGTCTACAAGAATGGCGATCATACGATGCTTTTCATGACAGGCGAGGAAATTCACGACCGTAATCGTCAGCCCTTAAAAAATCATTTGTTGGCCATTGGACATACAACTGAACTTAGCAACTTCGCCAAAGATCCGCAATTACTAATTGATAAAGCACGCCAGGCGGGTGCTTTAACTTTTATAGCTCATCCGTATGAAGATGAATTGCAATTAATAGGAGAACCGGATATCTCCTGGGTTGATTGGCAAGTAGAACATTATCATGGCATTGAAATTTGGAATCACCTGAGCGAATTAAAAAGTGTCTCGCCCAATTGGGGAAAGCTTTTATTAAACGTCTTCTTTCCCCATCTTTATTCAAAAGGACCCAACCCAAAGACTTTGCAAAAATGGGATTCTCTGTCACGTCCGAATCGAAAAATTATGGCCATTGGGGGCAGTGATTCGCACGCATTAATTATTAAAAAATCATTCTTTAAAAAAATTGTTTTCCCTTATATTTTTCATTTTCAGTGCGTCAATAACCATCTCCTTGTTCCAAACGAGTTAAGCGGCAATCTTCTCAGTGACAGACAAATGGTTCTGGATGCATTGCGACAAGGGCATTCTTTTGTGGGCTATGATTTACCGGCCTGTACAAAAGGGTTTCGCTTTACAGCCCAAGGTAATTCACAGGATGCAATTATGGGAGATAGTATTGCTTTGGATACCAGCGTTACCTTGCAAATACGCCTGCCCCACCGGGCGGACTGCCGGCTTTTATGGAATGGAAAAGTGATTAAACAATGGCAGTCCCAGGAAATTTGTTCCTTAACAGTCAATGAAGCCGGAGTATATCGGGTGGAATGCAGCATTCAATACCTGGGTCAATCCAGAGGTTGGATATTCAGTAATCCTATCTATGTAATAAACAAAGACAATCTGTAAATAAAATGGCAGGCAATAACGTCACGCGGTTTTTAGTTGCTAATAAAGTTGAATTCGAACTTTATGAACTACCCAAAGAAAAACTGGGGGCAGAAAAAACTGCAGAATTACTCCAGGTTCCCATTTGGATTGTTTATAAGACAATCGTCGTTAAACGAACACATTCGGGCAAACCAATTCTCGCCATAATACCTGGAGATCGATCTGTTGACCTAAAGCTTTTAGCGCAGGCAATAAACGAGAAAAAACTACTCCTACCAACCGAAGAAGCGGCTGAAGAATTGACCGGTTTGCAGGCTGGTGGTATCTCTCCATTGGCTCTTATTAACCGTGGTTTTCAAATAGTGTTGGATGAGACAGCTTTAAAATTGAAGGCTATTCATATATCTGCGGGCGAACGCGGATTAAATCTTAAGATATCTCCACTCAGCCTGATCGCTCTGACCAAAGCGCGGATTGCTCCAATTAGCTTGGTTAAAGTTTGAACAAGGTTTATTATCCTTTAACGACAGCTAAAGGCCTTAAACGTGCTACTTTTTGCGCCAAACCAGCTTCTACAACTACTTCAATGACTTCATCCACATCTTTGTATGCCTGAGGTGCTTCTTCAGCTAACCCGGGTAATGAACCGGCTTTAATGTAGATGCCTTCTTTTTCCAAAGATCTTAAGAGCTCATCTCCGCGGATTTGCCTTTTTGCTTTGGAACGGCTCATCACTCGGCCGGCTCCATGGCAGCACGAACCAAAAGATTTTTCCATACTCATGTTACTACCTGCTAATACCCAAGAGGAAGTGCCCATACTGCCAGGTACCAACACCGGCTGGCCACTTTTGGCATACTCCTCAGGCAAGTCTTTCGATCCAGGTCCAAAAGCTCTGGTAGCACCTTTGCGATGAACACAAACGCCCATTTTTTGATTTCCAATCACATGAGTTTCGATCTTGCCGATGTTGTGAGCGACGTCGTAAACTTGAAATAACGAGAAATCCTTCGTGATTCCGGCGAAAACCTGCTTAAAGGCTCTCTGCGCTTGAAAAGCAAGCATTTGGCGGTTGCAAAAAGCATAATTGGCGGCAGCCCGCATAGCTGCCAGGTAGTTTTGACCTTCTTCAGAACTTAATGGTGCACAGACTAACTCACGGTCAGGAATTTGAATACCAAATTTTCTTCCAGATTTTTGAAAAATCCTTACATAATCTGTGCAAACCTGGTGGCCAAGCCCGCGTGATCCACTGTGGATCATGACGGTAAGCATGTTTTTTTCAAGTCCAAAAACGCCGGCTATTTCTTCAGAAAATATCTGGTCTACAATGCCTACTTCAATAAAATGATTCCCAGACCCAAGAGTGCCAAGTTGGCTTAATCCGCGTTCAAGTGCACGCTCGCTCATTTTCTCCGGGTCAGCACCGGAAAGCCGACCACTATCTTCGGTACGGCGAATACTCATTTCAGTGGCATAGCCTTTTTTGAGAGCCCATTGAGACCCCAGCTCACAAACTTCGGTCAACTCTTTTCTGGATAATTTATTGCTGCTGGAGACTCCGACTCCACTGGGACAGTGTTGATAGAGGCTAATCGCAAGGTTTTTTAAATGTGGTTCAGCCACTTCAAATGGAATTCTGGTTGCAAGCAGGCGGACGCCACAATTGATATCATATCCAATTCCACCCGGAGATATAACTCCATCGACAAGGGAGGTAGCTGCCACACCACCAATCGGAAATCCATAACCCTGATGCATGTCGGGCATAACAACGACAGAGCCAACCACTCCAGGCAAAGTGGTAACATTTATCGCCTGTTCAACCGAGTTGTCACCCATGGCAGCTTGCAATAAGTCTTGTGATGCAAAAATACGCACTGGTACGCGCATATCGTCACGAAAATTCTGATCTATTTCCCATTCATATGGGGTAATTTTCTGAAAATCATTAAATTCAATCAAAATTAACATCCTTTCTTTTACAAATCAAAAACTACCGTGACCTCCCATTTTTGATTTACATTTTCAATGGCTAAATTATGAAAAGTCACCGCTTTGATTTCTTTTTCAAGAGAAATCAATGGATTCACCTCACAAATAGATGTTAGGTGATTATCCAGAATGGTTATTGAAGTTGGTTTCAGAACCATACCTTTACTTTCTACATAATAGAGACACTCACTCAGGAATGCAATCAAAAGGCTTTCTGAATCAATCTCTTCAAGTTCAATCAATTGAGACTCACCTTGCTCCTCGCAATTTGACGAAAGACCCATAAGCTGATACATTCCGATCAAGGCGGTTGAAAAGAGTTTTTGTAAAGAAGGAGCCCAAATTTTTAAAGCCGCATCTGCCGTGTGGCTTAGTTCGCGAAAACCTGAATTATTATCCATTATGATTGCACTATCTCCCTTTCCACTTATAATTATAGGATATGAAACAAATCTTTGGTTATCTTGAACAAAGTATTCAATCGCTAGTTGAAAAATCAATCTATCTGGTGCCAGGTCAAAGCGCCAGGCAACTCACTATCGCAATAATCCATTCCTTACGAGATATTGTCATAGACACAGCAATTCACGAAAAAGACATCCCCAATGTGTATACTATTCGTGTGAATCCTGCAGATTATTCAAAATTGACCCGAGAAACACAATGGGTAGATAGTTTGAAGAGTATTCTGCTAGATTCACTTGCTGAAGCCAACTTAAAATTACCTGGGCCTTTATCAATTGAAATAACGCCCGATGAAGATATTCCTCCTCAAAAGTATAGGATTAATTCTTTTGCAGTACAGTCAACTCTCGAGCAGACAGCTGCTCTCAAAATACCTGATTTGGGTCAAAACACAAAAAAACAACCTTCAATAATAAGGTATTTCCTCTTACAAGACCAAAATGTTTTTGCACTCGATCGTGGTATTTTTCAAATAGGAAGACGACGCGATAACCACCTTGTTATTGAACACCCTTCGGTTAGCCGAAATCATGCCCAGATCCGATTAATAAACGACAACTATGTCATTTTTGATTTGAATTCCACCAGTGGAACCTATCTAAATGGAATTAAAATCCATGAGGCCGTGCTAAATCCTGGTGATGTAATCACTCTGGCTGGATTTTCAATCATTTTTATTAAAGAGGGTGAAGACAACCAAAATTTACAAGAACAAACCTCTCGAATTTCCAGGTCAAATAACAAATCATGACGGGTATTATTGCATTTGTCTTTCGCCTCTTACTGGCACTTAGCTTGCTTTCATTTGTCATTGTTTTATTTCTCACCATTTGGCGCCAACTCAAAACTCAAATCAAGATGATTTCGCCTGAATTTCACAGCCGCATCAATCTCACACCAGTCGACATGGATGAAGCTGAAAGTTTTGAAATAAGTCAATCCGAGGTATTGATTGGCCGCGACCCAAATTGCAAGATCCATATTCCTAATGAAACGGTTTCCGCATTACATGCACGTTTATTTTTCGCGGATCAACATTGGTGGATTAATGATTTGAGTTCTACCAATGGTACCTTCTTGAATGATGAAATTATCGATAGGCCTTGTGTTCTAACCGAAAATGACATCCTTTCGTTTGGAGAAGTAAAATTTAAAGTACAAATTTTCTCTTCATCACGTTTGGAGTAAAGTAAAAGATTTGGAGGAAAAAATGGATAAACAACCAAAGCTGGGAATTATCGGAGGCACAGGTGTTTACCAGTTTGAAGCTTTATCTCAGGTGAGGGAGCAATTTGTGACGACTCCTTTCGGCCCACCCAGTTCAGCTCTGATCCATGGCCAAATTAATAACCACCCGGTCGTCTTTTTAGCCAGGCACGGTCAGGGGCACACAATTCCACCTTCTGAAATTAATTATCGCGCCAATATTTACGCCCTCAAAGCAGCCGGGGTAAACCAAATCGTTTCAATCTCAGCTTGCGGTTCTCTGCGCGAGGATTACACGCCAGGAGATATTGTCATACCTGATCAACTCTTTGATTTTTCCAAGAATCGTAAACGCACTTTTTTTGAGACGGGGTTGGTTGCGCATGTTGGAGTTGCTGATCCATTTTGCACAAGACTCTCTCAAATCCTTTTTGAAGCAGTTTCATCAACAACGACCAACGTGCATTATGGCGGAACTTTTATCACAATTGAAGGACCGCGCTTCTCAACGAAAGCCGAATCTTATCTTTTTAGAACCTGGGGCATGTCAATCGTTGGGATGACCACCTCTCCAGAAGCTTTTTTGGCACGAGAAGCAGAAATCTGTTACGCTGCATTTGCCCATGTGACCGATTATGATGTCTGGCATGAAACTGAGGAGAGTGTCAATGTTGAGATGATCATTAAGAATTTGCATCGGAACAATCAAATTGCCCAGGCAAGTATTGTTAAACTGTTTGAATTAAACTCCCCGCAAGATTGCTCATGCAGCTCCGCCTTATCAGGTGCAATTACGACTGGCATTGAAGCAATTGACTCTCACCAAAAAATAAAACTGGACCTATTGGTAAATAAATATTTGCCATGAACCTGGTAAACTTCCTAACTGTTAATAATAAAGATTATTTACAGTCAACTCTTTATTGGCTATCTGGGATTGCTTTATTTTTCTATTCAATCGTATTGACTATCTCACCGGCAGTGCGATACCAAAGCTGGCATGTTTCTTATCGTTGGGAGCACTGGGTCGGTTTGAGCGTATGGGCATTCTCTGCATTGTTTGTCAATAAATTCAGCCAGCGAAAGTATAAAAATCGCGATCCCTATATTCTACCCATCGTGGCGTTATTATCCGGGATTGGTTTATTAACAATTTTTCGATTAAATGTTACATTTGGTTTTCGCCAATCTATCTGGTTGCTTTTGGCGACGGGAATACTTCTTTTAGGCTTATTTAAATCGGATTGGTTCTTAAAAGTCCGCTTTTACAAATATTTGTGGTTGGTTTTTGGGTTATTGTTAACCGGTCTGACGTTTTTTCTTGGCATTTACCCCAGCGGAGATGGCCCACAACTATGGTTGAATATTGGCGGTGTTTTCCTGCAGCCATCTGAACCATTAAAAATTCTGATCATTATTTACCTCGCTGGATACCTGGCTGACCAATGGACTCTACATCGCAAAATACCCGCACTAATTGTGCCTACACTGGTGATGTTCGTCATCACTTTACTGATTCTGATTGGGCAAAGAGATTTAGGCACAGCTTCATTGTTTATCGCGCTTTATGCAATCTTCATTTTTCTGGCAACCGGAAAAAATAGAATTCTTCTCTTTTCAACCATCCTATTGTTCGCAGCAGGTTTCGCAGGCTACCATTTTTTCAATGTTATCCAAATCCGCATTGATGCCTGGATTAATCCCTGGATTGATCCAGGGGGAAAGTCATATCAGGTGATCCAGTCATTACAAGCGCTCGCTGCGGGCAAATTCTTAGGGTCCGGCCCTGGTATAGGCAGCCCCGGGTTGGTTCCGGTAGCACTTTCTGACTTTATATTTTCTGCAATTGGCGAGGAGCTGGGTTATCTGGGAGCCCTAACCATTTTTTCCTTGTACGGTTTTCTGGCTTATCGCGGAATTATTATCGCTTTACGAGCTAAAAACCAGTATCAACAACTACTGGCAGCTGGTATAACGATCCTTGTCTCAATACAAGCACTGCTTATTTTAGGTGGGAATACACGTTTACTGCCATTGACTGGTGTGACACTGCCATTCATTTCATACGGCGGTTCCTCATTAATTACCTCATATTTTGCAATCATCTTGCTTTTATGGATCAGCCAACAACAATCGTACCAAACAAAAATTAAGCTTGAAACAAAACCCTATTTTTTGGCACTCAATGGAATCCTGATTGGCTTTATTGCTCTCAGTCTGGCAACCGGCTGGTGGTCAATAATTCGCTCAGATAGTCTTCTTTCCAGATCAGACAATTTCCGTAAAGTAATTAATGACCGCTATGTGATTAGAGGAAATATTCTCGACCGTCGTAACCAGGTTTTGGCACTTACAGGCGGGGAAAAGGGTAATTACACGCGTATTTTAATTGATCCATCACTTTCTTCCACCATTGGCTACGCTAATGCCACGTATGGTTTGGGCGGATTGGAATTAAGCATGGATTCTTATCTGCGTGGGTTGCAAGGTTTGCCATCTTCAAAAATAATTTACAATAATCTCCTTTATTCACAGCCTCCACCTGGTTTGGATATTCGCACCAGTATTGATTTGTCTATGCAACGGAATCTAAGCACATCGCTTATGGATCAAAGTGGTGGCGCAATAATAATGAATGCCAATACCGGAGAAATTTTCGGAATATGGACCGCTCCGTCTTTTGATGCCAATCAAATTACTGAAAATTGGGAGAAATGGCGCGAAGACCCTCAATCGCCTTTAATTAATCGAGCGACACAAGGTTCATACCCCACCGGGACACTCTTAACTCCATTCATCTTGGCATATTATGATGTGGATGGAACCCGCTTGAGCTTAAACACCACAAATGATACCTGCGCGCTTGCATTGAAATCCAACCAAACACTCGATTTCAGCGTTACCATGCAAAACGGCTGCCAATCAGCATTTGATGCGGGGTTAAACCTATTTAAAATCGAGGATGTTTACCCATTCTTAGAAAAATTTGGCTGGACGGCCAACCCGCCATTTGCTCTCCCGCTGGCAGCACCGTATTCAAAGGGAGATGATCTTAAAATAGAAGATTTAAGTAAAGGGATCTCCCTTTCCCCTTTCCAGATAGCACGGGCCAGCTCCATCTTTTCAACATCTGGATATTTACCAGAACCTCGCATCGCAATGGCAGTAAGAACACCTAACCAGGGTTGGGTAACACTGGCTACCGAAGAATCGGTTCGCATAATTGACCCGTTACAGGTGAATTCAGTAGCAGAACAAATTGCTAGAATTGACTTTCCAGCCTGGGAAGTAAGCTCCAGTGCGGTTGAGGGAGAAAAGATAGTTTCGTGGTACGTCTCAGGTACCGTCCCTGAATGGAAAGGCACTCCGATTGTGCTGGTTATTGTTCTGGAGAACTCGAAAGCAGACATCGCTCAAAGCATCGGTCATTCGTTAATGGCTTCCTTCACCATCGCAAACCCATAGGAACGGAATATCTGTTTTTCATTTCGTGCCAGGTGGCGGAATCTTCCAAATTCCTTACTAACTTTATTATCTTAGTTTATTAATTTTATAATATGATAATTCTTCTTGCCTTTACGAAGCACCAGGAATTTGCCGTTCATAAAGTCTCCAGAAATTATTTTGCGCTCTGGTTCAGTTACACGCTCATTGTTTAAGTAGATTCCACCTTCATCCAAAGAACGGCGCGCCGCCCCTCTAGATTTAACCAGGTTGCTGTCAACCAGTAGGTCAACGATGGTTTTCCCCTCATCACTTAGTCGATTTCCTTCCAGCTCAGTCGATGGGACATCTGCAAAGATCTCCTCAATTTGAGATGATTTGAGACCGGAGATGCTTCCTCCAAACAAAACCTGAGCGGCCTGTTCTGCGGCAGCCACAGCGGTTTCTCCATGTACAATTTTTGTAATCTCGCCTGCTAGTTTCTTTTGGGCTTCACGTTTTTCAGGGTGACGCTGGACATCTTCCTCCAAAGAATCAATTTCCTCTTTGCTTAGGAAAGTGAAATATTTCAGGTAATTAATAACATCACGATCATCTGAATTAAGCCAGTACTGGTAAAACTTATAAGGTGAAGTCATTTCAGGTTTTAACCACACTCCCCCCGATGCTGTTTTTCCAAATTTACCGCCATCCGCCTTCTTCAAGAGGTGATAAACCATACCGTACGCTGGTTTCCCTAGCACTCGCCGTATCAATTCTACACCGGCAGTAATATTACCCCACTGATCGCTGCCACCTGTTTGCAAAACACAGTTTTGAGTGCGATACAAATGTAAAAAATCATAGGACTGCATCAGCATATAGCTAAACTCTGTGAACGAGAGTCCGTCCTCCCGTTCAAGTCTGGTCTTGACAGAATCTTTTGCGAGCATCGAGTTTATCGTAAAGTGTTTACCGATATCACGTAGAAATGAGACCAAGTTTAATTTTAAGAGCCAATCAGCATTGTTGATCAATCTGGCCGGATTACTTTTTGCTTTGAAATCCAGAAAATGCGAGAGCTGTTCTTTGATTGAGATAAGATTGAAATCCACTTCATCTTGTGTTAGCAGATTGCGCTCGTCGGATCTTCCGCTCGGATCACCGACCATACTGGTTCCGCCACCTGCCAAGGCAATCGGATGGTGACCAAAACGTTGTAAACGTGCCAGTGCCAAAAGAGGTACAAGATGACCCACATGCAGGCTGTCACCAGTGGCATCAAAACCATTGTATACTGTCACCTTCTCTTTTAATAAAAGATGCTCGACACCAGCAATGGAATCATAAATCATTCCCCGCCATTGAAGTTCTTCGAAAGCATTATTTATGGTTTTCATGTAAGCCGGACCACCTATATGGAATTAATTACAAATTGTGTGGTGAATTTTAACACAAGTTTTTAAGGAAGCTGCCTTTTCAATTTCCCCAATTTTTCAACTTAGTAAATCTTGCAGTGCTTCTCCAAGGTTTGGAAAAGAATATTTAAAGCCAGTCTCTTCTAATTTTCCCGGTCTTACTTTTTGGCCTTCCAGCACGAGTACGCTCATTTCTCCTAGAACCGTATTGAGGGCAAAAGCGGGAACCGGCAACCAATAAGGTCGTTTCATTACTCTGGAGATTGTTCTTCCAAACTCTGCATTGGTAACAGGGTTAGGTGAGGTCAGATTGACTGCACCAGAGATTGACTTTTTGTCTATGACATGTTTAATTGCCCTGATCTCATCCTCAATATGAATCCACGAGACCCATTGCCGACCGGTGCCTAATGGCCCACCAATGAAAAAATGAAAGGGAAGCAGCATTCGTGGCAACGCACCGCCCTGTATACTTAACACTACCCCAGTTCGAATCACAACTCTGCGAATGCTCATTTCTTCAATAACCAAGCTCGAAGATTCCCATTTTTGCGCTACACCTGCCAGAAAGTCATTTCCAGGAGGAGAAGTTTCATCAAATGGCTGCTCTTTGTCTGTTCCATAATACCCGATTGCTGAGGATTGTATAAAAAGTCCGGGCTTATTTGCAGTCTGACGAATAGCATTTACTAACATTTCACTGGCAAAAAGCCGTGATTCCAGAATTTTCTCTTTTCGTTTTGCTGTCCATCTTCCTGAGCCAATATTTTCTCCCGCTAGATTGATGACCACATCAACAATTTTTCGGCTTAAAAAACCATTGGGACCACTGAGATCATCCCATGAAATTTCCTGGGGTTTTCCTGATTCCACTGCTTTCTTTGGAGTTCGAGAGATGATTGTAACTTCATCGCCATTGGCATGTAAATATTCACTTAATGCCTGCCCGATTAATCCTGAACCGCCGCTAATCAAAATATTCATTTGTTTGTCTCAGTCCTTGGGGATAATAACATACCAACGTATTCCAGCGAGTGCATATCCATCTCACCTCCGAACAAATACCTTGTTAAAAAAATTCTAATAATCTTCATAACAAAATTGATACTTTTTTTGTAACCATGGTGAATAGCTACGTTTCGATTATACAATATATCCAATAGAGCTTTTTTTTAGTATTTTCGTAAAAACTTTTGCTTATTTTCTACTTCAATTTTTTTCAAACATCTTTCTCCTGAATTCTCTATTCACATTTTCATTAAAAATATTTATAATTGGGAGAATTGATTTATGAATAATTCCGTTTTAGTACTTAATGCAAATTTCGAGCCGATAAACGTCTGCAATGTCAAACGCGCTTTTTGTTTAATTTGGATGGAAAAAGCAACCCTGGTTGCCAACGGCCGCGGAATGATCAACACAATCGATCAGCAATACCCAATTCCTTCCATCATTCGCTTAATGAAAATGGTTAAACGTCCTAAACAAGAAGTTTCACTTTCTCGCAAGGAGATTTTTCGCAGGGATCAACATACCTGTCAATATTGTGGAAAAACAAGTACCAATTTGACAATTGACCACGTAATCCCGCGTCATCTGGGAGGAAAAACCAGTTGGGAGAATTTGGTTACTTCTTGTTCGGCCTGCAATCATCGCAAAGGTGGACGAACATTAAAAGAAGCCAATATGCAGCTTTTAAAGGCGCCAAAACCCCCTTCTCGATCCGCATTATATATTTATGGACATCATTTGAATGCAAATGAAGAGTGGATGCATTTCCTTGAAGGTTGGTAATAAATCAAGCGAACAGGATTCTGTTTAAATCCTCGGCTACAAAAACCTTGCCCGAATAATTTCGAGTTGCATCCGCGATCATTTTTTTTACAGATTTTTGTGTTGGGTAGTGGATAAGATAAAGTTCATTGACCTTACAAACCTGAGCGACCTGACCACATTGCGTAGCGGAAGAATGACCAAAACCCTCGCCAGCTGCTTCATGAATTAAGATATCAACATTCATTGCCAATTCTTGAATCGCCGGGCATGGTTCACCATCACTTGTGTAAACGATCTTTTTACCTGATTTTGGGAACTCAAATCGTAATCCAATCACTGGAATTAAATGCTTTCCAGGTGAAGAGAACAGGTTAAGATCTTCTCGTTCAATCAATGGAAAGAAATCAGTTTCCGGGACCTCAACAAAATGAACCGGGTACATATCCTTCCAAGCCAACCAATTAAAAAGTCCAAGCAAACTTTTGGCTCGCTCCAGGGTATATTGCAATCCGTAAATTGTCAGCTCCTGCTTCCGCCCTAACAACCATAGATCCATTAACAATAGCGGCAGTCCGGAAACATGGTCAGGGTGGAAATGGGTTAGAACCAGATCGCTAATCTCATTTGGATTGGTACCCGCTTCCATGATTCGCACAATTGGATTGCCAGGACAATCGACCAATACCGTGCTCTTTCCACTCTGAATCAGTAAATGAGAATTTTGATGCTGAATATCCGGAATCGCACTGGCAGTACCTAAAAATGTCAAAAGCTCCAAATTAAATCCTCCATCCAAGTAAATTATGAAAATAAAAGCATTACAATTCGCGGAGTAATCCAGGCTTCAATGAATGCAGCTATCAAAAGCAACGGTAGAACAACACCCACCATAACCTTGCACCAATCGGCAACTGCCCCGATAAATACTTCACCGACAGTTATTTCTGCATTGGGGGTGGCTAACATAACCCCAATATAAAATACTGCCGCAGCTGCGATCATAGCAGCTGGTATTTCAAAAATACCATGCGGCACAATGAAAGCCAGGTACTGTTCAATTGGCATACCATTCATTTGCAGTAATCCCATCAAATAGCCAGTCACACCAACCGAAGCAAATAAAGGGATGATTCCCAGAATTCCAAAAGAAAACAAACCCAGAACCAGGCTAAAAAGCACCACTCGAAAATTTTGCCAAAATATTAAAGCTATTGGTCCAATCTTTCCAACCGGCCAAATATTCAGGATATCGCGGATCTTATCATCGATTTGACTCATGTCTTCCGGATTAAAAGTAATTCCAAAATTCTGGGTTTGCCTGACGCCTACCCAAATTCCAACCATAACCAAAATCAATGTAATGACCAATGAACCCTTCAAGCGCTTGAGACTATCCCAAACGGCAAGACGGTACCATTGCCCTAACGATTTTGCTGATCGAGTAAATGCGTTTAAGAAAGTGTGCCAACCCCAACGAAAATTAAGCACATCTATTTCACGACCCAGTAATTCTTCGCGATTAAAATGAGCAAGGCCAACCCGGATCAGTAATACAGCCAGGATTAACAAACCCAGTGCTGCCCACCACAAGGTAGAGTAATTTCCCCAAAACATAACAATGCTTTCGCCTTGAATCAACAAAGCCATCGGGATGACAATAAAACTGGAAAGCAGGTTTGCAGCTTTTACGGAAGTGGCTTGGCTCGAAACCACCACGCCACCGCTAACCATCACCACCGCCTGGACGATTGTTATCACAATTATTTGTATCATAATACTTGCGTCAGGCAGGCGTACATGGTTTATTACCAGACCAATTGTATATACACTCATTCCCAAAAAACTACCCACCAGTGGGGGAACAATGGAAGAAATTAGTTTTCCGACATACAATTGCCAATCCTTGAGTGGCGTATTTAATAATGGTTCAATACTGCCGCGTTCTTTCTCACCTACGAAACTCTCCAATGCAATTACTAGTGAAACTGAAATGGGAAAGAAGCCAACAATCATAAACAAGAAAGGAACCAGCCGCTCACCCACAATCGAAGCGCCGTATTGCTCAACAAAATCAAGAAGTCGTGTGGCTGTAAAATTCATTAAAAAGGGAAAAAATAAGGTTAACCCGAGAATTGGAAACACAATGCGCCAATCACGAAATTGGTCTTTTATTTCCCGTTTTGCGATGATAAAAACCGGATTAAGGCTGGTTGACATGACTGGCCTTTCCCCCATTCAGATTTACAGCCTCCAGGTATGCATCCTGCAAACGGCGCGGTTTTTCCTCAAAAGAAATTAAATTGAACACATGGGAAAGTACTTGAATCAACTTTGGGTTACTCTCTTCCGGTTCCAGAATTTCCAATTTTATTGAGTTCTTTTCCCTCTCTATCACGTAGACACCAGGAAAATCCACGGGAGACCAATCTCCAATCTCGCTTAAAAACCTGGCTTCAAAGATCGGGTTGCCGAGCAGTGATTTTTTTACATCATTCAGATAATTATTAAATATTATTTTTCCTTTTTGGATAATTGCAATCTGGTCAGCCAGTTCTTCCGCTTCATTTAAGTTGTGTGTGCATAAAATAATTGTCCGGTCCTCACGCTTGAGGCTCTTGATGGCATTGCGCACCATGATTGAACTTTCCGGGTCCATTGCTGAGGTGGGCTCATCTAAAAGCAAAACAGGCGGGTTGTTTATTAATGCCCGAATCAAAGCCAATTTCTGGCGCATGCCCTTCGAATACTCACCCAGCCTTTTTTTGACATAAGGATCCAATGCAAATTGTTCCAGCAATGGCAGAAAGCGAGCACGGCTTTCTTCGACGGTTAAGCCATACAATTCCCCATAAAATTCGAGGTATTCCTGCGCGTTCATGCGTGCGTATAACCCATGATGTTCAGTTAAGACGCCCACAATCGAGCGCACTTTGGCAGCATCTTTTATAACGTCATAGCCAGCAATTGTCGCAGTACCGGCCGAGGGGCGCAAAATGGAGGTTAACATGCGAACAGTCGTGGTTTTACCTGCCCCATTCGGCCCAAGCATTACCAGGATTTCACCTTCCGGTACATGCAAATCAATTTGATCTACAGCCAAAAAGCCGTCAAAAGATTTGGTCAGCTTTTTTGTTTCAATCAAATTTTCCTCCCGATTCTGGGCTGTTCCTTACTTTGGTTCAGGTAACGGGGTTCGGATTTCCTCAGAAACAGGTACAAATCTCTCTTTGAGAAGTGTATGTTTTATCAATATTGCTGCTGCTGATAGGATCAGAATAACAGCCATTAGCGTTTGATTGGCATTAATACCACCTATATTGGAAGGATCCAGTCGAATAAACTCCAATAAGAAGCGCCCAAGTGGGTAAACAATTAGATAAATTAAGAATATATCACCACGATATAATTTATATTTAAATTTCTTGCCCAGGTAAAGCAACAGAGCCATGTTCATCAAGTTCCAAATCGATTCATAAAGAAACATGGGGTGATAATAGGCAACATTCGCATACTCTGGCAACCTGTTTTCCGGGCGGATGTAAATTGCCCATGGCAAATTGGTAGGTCTGCCATAAAGTTCCTGGTTGAGGAAGTTCCCCCAGCGCCCAATTGCTTGAGCCAAAGCCAGACCAGGGGCAATAATATCAACCCATGTGGCAAAACTGGTTTTTTTGACGCGTGTATAGATCCATAACGCTAATGCACCACCCATGACTGCTCCAGGAATTCCAAGACCGCCATTTCGAATATTGATGGCATCCAGGGGGTGCGTAAGGTAATATTTGGTATCAATCCCTAATGCTACTAAGGAGGCAGAAGGGGTAAAAATGTGCCACAAACGTGCCCCAATTATGCCTGCGACCAGAAGCCAGGGCAACATATCCCAGATCATTTCGGGGTCTATGCCTCGTTTTTTCGCTTCACGCGATGATAACCAGGCTGCCATTAAGGCGCCAATCATGATGATAATTCCATAAAATTTAATTTCAAAATTGCCAATCATTATTCCGTCTGGCATAAAAAGCTCCTATTTTGATTTATTCTTTACACCGACAACATCATTATTAGCATACGCTTGTTTACGAACAGCGTAAATTCTTTGTATCGCTGTTACGTTCGTAAGGATTGCTAAAATCCATAAGGCAATTAGCGGGCGGTTGAGCAGCAAACAAGGAATAAGAACCAGGTACCTCTCAACCCGAGTCAGCAAACCGACCTTGGCTTCATATTGAAGCGCTTCAGCGCGGGCGCGGGTGTATGAAACCATGATCGAACCGGCAGCAGCCAGATACGAAAGGATTATCGGTAAATATTCGCCTTGCTGGGTGTAGTAAATCAGCAGACCGGCAAAGATGATCAGCTCGGAATAGCGATCAGTCACCGAATCGACAAAGCCGCCAAAGCGGGTAGGTTCATTACGCAAGCGAGCCATAGTGCCGTCAAGAGCATCAATTGGCGCAGCAATGGCAATGACCACCCCTCCCCAGAAAATCTTACCTGTTGCCAGCAGATAAGCCGCAGCGATGTTACCCAATAGCCCCAGGATAGTGACCATATTTGGTTTTAAGCCGAGATGATTGAGAAAGTTACCAATTGGGTCGAGTAATCCTTTAAAACGAACACGGAGAAAGTCGCTGAAGCTCATCTTTTTCTTTTCAACAATTCGTTCCAAAGGACACCTGCTGTTATTTAAAATTAGATTATTATGCTATCGCAGCGCTGGAAAACTGTCAAGCAGTGCCAGAAGTTATTCATATTCCCGATCTGCATCGTTTTTCATATCTTCCCAATCATCATCTTTGTCTATCATGACTTCCCGATCACGTCCGCCGCCTTGCGAAGGGCCAACAACGCCCATTTCTTCGAGTTGGTCGAGCAATCTTGCCGCCCGTGGAAAACCAATACGCAGTCGTCTCTGCAGCATCGACGCAGAAGCCCTCTGGGATGTTCTTACTAATTGGATAGCTTGTTTCACCAATGAGTTTGAATCATCACCTTCTTCTGCGCTCATTAATTTTTCCCAGGGTGCTTCATTGGGTAAGGATTCATCTTGTGATTGTTGCCAAAAGTGAATAATATTTTCAATTTCCTGATCGGTTACAAAAACGCCCTGCGCTCTTTGTGGGGCTCCAACATCCGGGGCCAGAAAGAGCATATCCCCTTTTCCTAATAGTGTTTCAGCGCCATTGACATCCAGAATGACACGCGAGTCGATTGATGAAGCTACCGTAAATGAAATCCGAGCCGGGAAATTAGCTTTGATTAAACCGGTCACCACATCCGTGCTCGGCCGTTGAGTGGCAACGATCAAGTGAATACCCACCGCACGAGCCATTTGGGCCAGGCGCACCAGGCTGTTTTCGGTCTGTTCCGGAGCTGTCATCATTAAATCAGCCAGCTCATCGATCAATATAACCACCCGTGGTAATGTGGCTTGATTTTTTCTCTTCATTTTCAAGTTGTATGCATCCAAATCACGCGAACGTGCTTCTTCAAGCATGCGATAACGCTTATCCATTTCTGCAATTCCCCAACGCAAAACAGCAATCATCCGCTCGATGCTGGTTTCAACTTTTCCAAGCATATGGGGAACACCATTAAAGCGTACCAGTTCTACCATTTTTGGGTCGAGCATGGCTATTTTCAAATCATCTGGAGAGTTATTCATCAATAAGCAGGCTGTGATTGCGCTTACACAAACTGATTTTCCCGACCCAGTCGTGCCGGCGATTAAGAGATGAGGCATTTTCGTTAAGTCTGCTCCAACAGGCTGGCCGGACACATCCTGGCCAAGCGCTAATGCCAGTGGCGAATTTATCCGTTGGAAGTGATCCGATTCCAAAATTGGACGCAATCTTACAATTTTGCTTTGCGGATTGGGCACCTCAATCCCCACGTAGGACTGGCCGGGGACCGGCGCTTCCACTCGCAATCTTTCTGCTGAGAGAGCTAATGCCAGGTCTTTTGCCAGTGAGGAGATTTGTGAAACGCGTACTTTATGCCTTGAGATACTTCCATCTGATGCTTCTTTTTCGACAAAACCTGGTTCAACAGCGAATTGCGTTACTGTTGGCCCAATCCGATAACCAGCTACCTTGGAAGGAATTCCAAACTCATCCAGTGTTCTTTCTATCTGTAGGCCCATTTGCCTAACCTGAACATCATCCATGACCACAACTTGTTCTTTTGCCAATAAATCAAGCGGTGGCAAGGTCTGGTTGCGATGAAAGGCGACCAATGGCAAGATCGGATTTTGACTGTCATTCGGCTTGGCTTTAGAACGGAGCGAATCCATTGGGGTGTCACTGCTAAGGACAGCTTCGCGGCCTGTCTTTGCATACTGCTCCAAAGAGAATGAGATTTTTTCCAACCAGACAATCAATAATTTGAAGAACCCAAGGTTAATCGCAATTAATGCCACTACCAAAAAAATAAGCAAAAATAATACCAATGGTTGTGGAAGATATTTTAAGAACAGGTTTGCAAGCCCCCATCCTAAAATTCCCCCATCTAATCCATTCTCCGCACGATGAAGATCAACACCTCCAAGAATGGAGAAAAGGGCTAATAAAAAGAAAAATATAAATTCAAAGGAAACTACTTTTGCCAGCGGAAAATTGACCTGGCCAAACACGCGCCGCCGAAAGATCCAAACAGCGAGAAACACAAATAAAAGTACAAGTCCATAGCTTCCCCAGCCCATCCAACGAATGATAGCAGCTGACCAAAAATTAATAAAACTTCCCGATGTCCATCCAAACAAACCAAACAGCGTCAATAAGGCCAAAGCCAAAAATAATAAAGCGATTCCATCCCAGCCATAGCGGTTGAGAAATGGCATTACACCTGCTTGCCATTCTCTTTTTTCCTCTCCAGGATTTTTGGAGATTTGCTTTTCAGTTGGAAATTCCTTGGTTTTAGGATTTTGCTGTTTACTCATCCAATAGACCCAGACCAAGCCTGCGATGCTCAACATTAATATGTAGGATTCTTACAGTGATTAATTCACCGATTGAAAACATTTGATTGATATTTTTTTGACCGTTTTGAAGTGGGATTGAAGAGATATGGATTAATCCTTCAATGCACTCATTAAGACGCGCAAATACACCGAAACGAGTGATCGAAGTCACAGTGGCTGGTACTTCATCTCCCGGATTATACAAAGCAGACAATGTTTCCCACGGGTTGTTGTACAAACGTTTCAAGCTCAATGCAATCCGCCCGGTTCGTTCGCTCACACTCAATACCAGTACCCTGGTTGATTGACCAACAGATAAGACAGTTTCCGGGTCTTGAACCCGCCCCCAGGAAAGTTCGGAAACATGAATCAAGCCTTCCACACCGCCAAGATCTACAAAAACACCAAACCCGGTTACATTCGTGACCGTTCCACCTGCAATCGAACCGGTCTTTAAAGAATGGAAAATTTCTTTGCGACAACCCTCTCCTGCTTGTGCTGCGCGCTCTGAAAGCACCACGCGTTCTTGATCAGGTACACATTCAATTACTTTTAATTTCAAGGTTTTTCCAACATAATTGGCTAGAAAAGTCAGGCGTTCCTCTTCTGTCATCGAACTGGATGATTCTACCAAATGTGACAATGGGACAAATCCATGGATATCACCACCTTTTACCAGCAATCCTCCACGATTAAAGTCTTTCACCAATAAGTCAATGATCATATCACGCTCGTAAATATACATGATCTGATCCCAATCGACTGACGATGGACGGGGCGGATGTGTAATTTTTGATTTGGGCTTTTCCAAATCAGGTTTTATAGAATTCTCTTCGGAAAAAATTGCAGCCCACCATCCCTCGTCTACTTTTGGTGTGTCAGGTTCTGAATTAGCTTTGGTGTGGTCCGGTATCATGAAAATCACCCTCCCATTACGCGTGCAAAAACACTTTTTTATTACTTGTTATTTAATAATTGGTTTCCATTTTTTGTGCCAAGATTTACTTGCGAATCTCGTTCCATCTCAACAACAGCCTTGGCAACTGCTTCAATTGCTACCCGCTGCTTACGGTACAAATCTGCTTCGGACATGGACAGTTTCACTGCTATTTCGCGAACCTTTTTACCTTCCAAGAATTTCATCTCTAAAATATTATACAGTATCCACTCACCTGTAAACCGTCTCTCACCTTCTGGTTTAACAATTTTTATCGCTTCTCGTAAAATTGCTCGCAATGCGTTCGCTTTGTTGCCTTCATTTTGAATTGTTGCTTCCTGAACAATTTGCAATTCCATTAAAGGGCTTTCAGTTAGTTTTGGCCCGCCCCAAAAGTGAGTCAAGGCATCTTTCACCCAACCTAATAGATCGGTCGTGTCCTGCCATTCATCGCCATTAAACAATCCTTCACTATCATAGCGGCCGCGTGCCCGCAACCTTTGAATATAATCAACACGTCTGGATAGCTTCTCCATTGAGTGGAATATTTCCAACTGCATTTGTCGATCTCTTAACGCCAATGATGCTCTTTCGATGAGAAGATTGATTGACTGACGTTGTTCCAGATCAAGTTCCTGTAAGTCAACTCCTGTCACGCCCATCAATCCTAATAGAGTGCGGGTATTTTCATGATCGTCACTGGATTCGTATAGCGGGAAAAGTAAATCCTGATTCCATCGCAGAACATCCGGGAGTTCGCTCGCACCCGCCACGATACGGGTCAAATCTTCAGATAACTCATGATCAGAAAGCTGCGTCATTCCACTCGCAATCACCAATTCCAGACCGCCATCTCCCAACGCTATCAGGTATGCACCTTTCGATTGCAAACGATCAATAACCGTAGCTAAAATCATCTCAAGAAATTCCAACAAGTCGTTGCGAGTTAATAAATGTTCTGTGAGTGATTTAACCATATCCAGATCTTGTTGGTCATCTCCATAAAACAGCCATTTTTCACCCAATGGAGCCAACAATGAAATAAAGTATTGTGACAAAATGATGGTTACCACCATAGCAATCGGCACAAATACATCCAGATCCAATCCAAAAACAATGCCTGTACGGCGCAATAGGGTCGTTATTGCCAGCACAAGGCTGGCGGTCAAAGGCCCACGCAATAAAAAATTTAATAACCGCGATTTTACAACCCGGTCCGACCAGGATACGCCAATAAATGCCGTCGCATACGCCATTACCACCAACATGATTCCAACAAATACATTGACCAACATGGCCAGAATCCAAAAAACGGATAAGTTGCGACTTGCAAATTCTGACCCAAACAATAAGAAAGGAAATGATCCCAAAGCCGGCGCTAAAGCACTAACCACAAGATAGCCCATCCTACGGCGGGATGCTGGTGTAACCGTACGAATGTATGCCCTGGCAAAATTTGCCCAGGATAAAATCATAATAATTGAATAATATACTGTAAAAAGATCGGTAAATATTGTGCGCTGCAAATGCGGCGCTGGCAAGGATTCCATCACCAAGGGGCCAATAAGTATGTTGGTTGGTAAAAGTGTCAGTAACCCTAATGAAAATATATATGTCAAACGCACAGCCCACTTGCGCCGCCAGCGACTGGGCCGGCCTGTCGTTGCAACCAGTGCATCAGAGAAATGCAGATAAGTTGGTGGCAGAAGAATCACACCTACCCATTGGATGCGCAGCCATACTTCCAAATCGCTCGGGTTCTGCGTAATTCCACCCAGTGCTTCTGCGGTAAAGACAATCACCACACAGATCATGATCAATGCAAATGATCTTGCCACTCGATCACGCAAATTAAATGTTAAAGCATACAACAACAAAGAAAAAGCTGTTATCGCGATCCCAGCGGTTAGAATATCACTAATTGTTCTAACCAGACCGATAAAACTTTCAAACAAATTAACCATTAATCCTAAACCCCAAGCGTTATCATTTCAGAAATCTAGAAAAGAATAATGCAATATCCTTGTTCGGGTAATATGAATCATTATAGCCTGAAAATTCAAACCCTAATTTGAAAGCGAGCTTTATGGCAGGGTAATTCTTGGAAGGCATTTCAAACATGATCTTTCGATCTGACCGCCGAACTGCCCAATTTTGGGCTGCCAGGATCAACGCTGTACCAATTCCTTGCCGCCGCAGCGAAGAATCAACGACGACATCTTTTACCACGACTGTCTGAATTTCAGGGTTATCAACCATTCGCAAATAGCCGGCTTGTTTATCTTCATGTACAGCCACCAACAAGCCCGACGCAAGCTGCCATTCATCTTCGAGACATTCGGCCAAACGCGGATAGGGCACCTGAATTGGTCGAGGAAGTCGAATTTCACGAAAGGTGATCACAAGCTGCCCCTCATTTATATTTCTATCCATTTGCCAGACATAATTTGTCTTACAAGAATGATCTAGATTAATTAATTCATTAATGTCAGGCGAGACAGCAGGTCTGATTTCAATTTTTGGCATGGTTTATTCTCCTTTAACTAATCACTTTCAGTCACAATAACGCGAACGGATACGATACAGGCAGGATATTCTACATTCTTATTATCCAAAACGACTAATCGCAAGAGGTAATCGCCAGGAATTAATTGGGTTGTATTCCATGCACCGATGTTTTCTTCCACTTTCGGCTCATTTCCCCCTGCGATCGTTTTCCAAATCGAGTTTCCTGGTTCTGTATATTCGTATTTATAAAATCCAAAATTAGGGATATTAACAGTTCCTTCAAGCTGGACAACATCTTTAATCTCACTGCCATTCTGTGGAATTATCCATTCAAGCTGGCCAGGGACACAACCGTCTTGTGAGACTGTTGCAGTTGATGTAACCTGATCTGGGGTTATCGTTTGAGCTGCCGCAACAACCAGTGTATGGGTGGGTGTGGCAAGCAAATCGATAGTCGGAGTTGCTAAACTGGCCATATCCGGCATTGTACTCGCAGAAAACGTCACAAGAAAAAATTCAGAAAGGGCTAACAACAATATCAATACCAAAAATGTAAGGTTCGTTCCAAACTTTCTTTGAGCAATTTCTCTTTCTAAACCAAAAGCAGCGTCTCGCCATTGACCAATTGCGGAGAACAGTTTCACAATAAGAAAAAAGCTTATTAAACCTAATCCAACGTAAAACCAGATCTCAATTTGGGCCAAAAAGAGAACAATATCTTTCATAATGCAAAGATCATACCAATTTTAAAGGGATGCCAGTAATCCGCTAATAATTGTAGTTAACTTAGGCACCAGGATATTGCCTGCCTCAAGAACTTCTTCATGGGTGGTGATGGTACTTCCATCCAGATTAGCCTTGTTACTAATCCCTGAAATCCCTAAAACTTGTGTTCCCCCGTGGCGCGCGACGATTACTTCCGGAACAGTCGACATACCAACAGCATCAGCCCCAATCGTTTTCAAGAATCTTAAATCGGCAGGCGTCTCAAAAGAAGGGCCGGAGAGTGCCACATAGACACCGGTATAGGTCTGGATTTGATTTTCAGCCGCCACCTCTTGTGCCAGGCTGATGAGTTTTCGACTATACGCCTGACTCATATCGGGAAAGCGAGGACCCAATTCATCCAGGTTCGGACCCCGTAGAGGATTATTACCGGTCATGGTTAGCAAAGCAATATGATCAGAAATGAACATAACATCACCCGGCACGTATTGCGGATTAATTGCTCCGGCAGCGTTGGTTACAATTAATATCTCGACACCGAGCCGCTGCATTACGCGCACTGGTAATCCTATTTGGGCCATGTTGACACCTTCATAATAATGTGTCCGACCTTGCATTACAATTACACTTTTCCCCTCAAGATTACCAACGACCAGCTTTCCAGCATGGCCTTGTACAGTCGGTTTTGGCCAATTTGGCAGCTCACTATAGGGTATGTGATCGGCATTTTTGATAGAATCGGCCAGTGACCCAAGCCCGGACCCCAGTATCATACCTATTCGGGGTTTGTGATTTGTAAGCGAACGAACAGTAGCGGCGACATCGTCAATCTCCACTAATGTGAAAAAGTCTTTCATATTGCCTCCAGCGTATTGTTAAATTGTGAGGGTCAGGAAAATACCAATTTCAGCAAAACACCCACAATTCCTCACAACGACATCAAAATGAATGCGATTCTTGCGTTACTAAAAGAAATTATATCAGAGAAAGACCTCACAGCGAGCCCATATAATCTCTGTACCGGTTCACTGTGTCGTTATTGGTCTGAGAGAATTTTCTTAAAGGTACGCACAACCACTTCCACATCCTCGTCTGAAATTCCCAAATGTGTAACCAGGCGGATGATGTTACCATGACTGATACTCACTTTTAGCCCAGCAGATAGCAGCGCAGATTTAAACCTACTCATTTCAGCGGGAGAAACAGAATCGAATTCGATATAAAGCATATTCGTTTGCGGAGTGTTCATGATTAATCGTATTCCATCAATTTGGTTTAGGCCTTCGGCCAAAAGTGCTGCCCTTCGATGATCATCGGCCAACCGTTCGAGATTGTTTTCAAGTGCATATATTCCCGCAGCGGCCAGTATTCCCGCCTGCCGCATACCTCCACCCAATTGCTTCCGTAATCGACGTGCGCCAGCAACAAATTGAACGCTTCCACAAAGCACTGAACCTACAGGTGCGCCTAAACCTTTGCTCAAACAAAAGGTGACGGAATTGAAAGGTGAAACCAGATCAACCACCGATTGATTGAGCTTAATGGCAGCGTTAAAAATCCGAGCGCCATCCAAATGAAGCCATAGTTCCTTTGATCGAGCTATTTCCTGAATAGCAGAAATATATTCCATAGATAAAGCCACACCACCACAGCGGTTGTGGGTGTTTTCCAAAATGAGCATTCGAGTTTTCGGTTCATGGATGTCTTCGCCCCGAATTGCATCACTGATCTGGTCAGGGTCAATCGTTCCGTCCGGAAGATTAGGAAGGGTGTGTGCAAATATGCCCCCTAATGCAGAAATACCGCCTGCCTCGTATAAAAAAGTGTGAGACATATCCCCCATCAGAGCTTCATCACCACGCTGACAGACTGCAAGAACTGCAATCAAATTTCCCATTGTTCCGGATGGGATAAACAAACCTGCTTCTTTTCCCATTAAACTTGCTGATAGATCTTCCAGTTGATTGACGGTTGGATCTTCCTGATAGACATCATCGCCTACTTCGGCCAGGCGCATAACCTCACGCATCTGATCAGTCGGCAGCGTCACAGTATCGGAGCGTAAATCAATCATGGAATGAATTCTCCTTTATTTCAGGTTTCTTAATTGCAGTATGGCGTCGGCCATATCATCAGGGATTGGTGCTTCAAATGTTCGTGAAAAATTTTCACCCGGCAACATTATTTCAATTTTATAAGCGTGCAGCATTTGCCGATGTACATCCAGGGTTTTTGCGCGGTGACCATAAATTCTATCACCGACAATTGGACACCCCAAGAATGCCATATGCAAGCGGATTTGATGCGTTCGCCCAGTTAATGGTTGCGCTTCAACAATAGTGTGGCGTTTAAAAGACTCGATTACCCGGTATTCAGTAAATGAAGCTCGACCTTTTTGTTTTGAAATAATGGCCATTTTTTTCCGATGTGAGGGATCTCTTCCGATTGGGGCTTCAATGCGCCCAACGAGAGTGGGCGGAGCTCCATCAATAATTGCCAGATATGTTTTTTTGACTGAACGGTTACGAAACTGTTCTTGAAGAAAGGCAAATGTTTGATTATTTTTTGCCATCAATATTAAGCCAGAGGTGTCTTTGTCGAGGCGGTGAACAACACCCGGTCGATGTTCATTACCCACGTCTTGTATTCCGGGAGCATATGCCAGAGCTGCATGTACCAATGTGCCACTGCCATGGCCAGCAGCCGGGTGAACAACCATACCAGACGGTTTGTTAATAATCAAGAGATCGTCATTTTCAAAGATGATGTCCAGTTCAATACATTCCGCGATTAGAGTCAATTCGATTACTTCGGGAATATCCACCGTAATTGTCATTCCACTCTCCAGAACAAAACCGCTCTTGGAAATTATTTGTTCATCGACCATTACAGCGCCATTCTTAATCAACGACTGTAAACGCGATCGGGAAAGAGATGGTATCCTGGAGACCAAAAATTTATCCACCCGTTTTTCATCTGATTCTGTATATACGAATTTGTTTACGCCGATCAAGAATTCACATCCTCTGCAGGTAGATTGGAATTGTCCTTCTCCTGTGGCAAGTCTTTGATAGGTGTGGTTTGTTGATCGCCTTTCTGTTTTTCCTTTCGTTCTTGCATCCAAACGCCCAATATTAAAATTAAGACACCGACAGTAATGCTGGCATCCGCAATATTGAAAACAGCAAAATTTCCTATAGAAATGAAATCCGTGACATGCCCGATCGTCAACCGGTCAATCAAATTGCCAACGGCTCCGCCCAATTGCATACTCATGGCAATTCGTAGAGCCCAATCTGCTTTCGAAACACGCGGAAAGTAAAAAATGATGATCAAAGATACGAATGCAGAAAGGATTGTAAACAACCAGCTCATATTTTGAAACATACCGAAGGCAACACCCGTATTGGGAATGTGAATGATACGTGCATATGGAAGCAACCAATCCCAGGGTACCCAAACACCACTCCACAATTGCAGGTTTTCTCGAACGAGATACTTTGTATATTGATCAAGAAGGATTATGGCGCCTGAAATTGAAAATAATAGCAGATAGGATTTTAAATATTTTTTCAAAAATTCCTCATTTATGATGCAATGAACAAATTTTACCGTATTTTCAACTATTATCCGGTAATGTAAATAACAAAGTAATTATTCAACGCCTGGAAAATAGAGAATTGGGCCTTCTCTTGCTTAACCATTCTCCAGGCTTTAAGTATCGAAAACCTTTATATTCGCGCGATGCCGATAGTGACACTTTCACCGTCAAATTCACTGGTGATTGAAATCATGCCAATAAGTGGGGTGCCTTCTACCAGTTCCACAGTCAAAGTTTCACCTTGAATGTATGTGGAAAATTCCTGCACTGCCTTTGCTAATTTGGGGCTGGCAGAATAGTATAATTTGATCCGATCAGCAATATCGAAATCTGCCGTTTTACGCAAATCCTGCACCCGCCGCACAAATTCACGAGCCAATCCCTCTTTTTCTAACTCTGGGGTCAAATCAGTTACCAGGGCGGCCAGATAAGAGCCTTCAGAGGCTACCGAAAAACCTTCTTTCGCCATTGCTCGAACTTCCACTTCATCCGGCTGAATTAAATAGGTTTCACCATTGACTGAAACTTTAACTGGCAGGTCTGCAAGCAGTGATTTTGCAGCTTTTTCAGGTTCGAGATCCATTATAGCTGCACGGATTTTGGGAAAGAGAGCGCCATATTTTTGTCCCAATTGCTTTGGCAACGGTTTCACTTCGTAAGAAACTGCTTCAGTGGCCGCATCCAATACGCGCACATGCTTTACATTCAATTCATCTTCAAGAATTTCTGCATATTTGGCAATCACTGGTCGTTCATCAACATTACCGATGGAGAAGGCAGCTTCAGATAAAGGCTGGCGAACTTTGCGGTTTGCCCGATTACGAGCTGCATGGCCAACAGATGCCAGTTTCATAACCAGTCCCATTTCACGATTGAGGTCTTCATTGATTAAATTCGGATCATAATCAGGCCACTTTTCCAGATGGACTGAATCAAGTCCGTCACTGGTTAAATTAAGGTATAGCGCGTCCGAGATGAATGGCATGGTCGGCGCCAGCAGTTTGCTGATTGTAGTCAATGCTTCGTACAACGTGGCATAAGCAGCAAATTTATCCGCATCAGATTCACTCTTCCAGAAGCGGCGGCGAGAACGACGCAAATACCAGTTAGAAAGCTGATCAATAAATCCTTCAATCGGTCGGGTGGCCGCGAGCACATCATAATTTTCAAGAGCCTGAGTTACGTCTCGCACCAACGTATGTAGCGAGCTGCGCAGCCATTGATCCAATGCACTATACTCAGGCTTTACTTTTTTATCCGGAGACCAGCCATCAATATTGGCATAAGTTACAAAGAAAGAATAGGTATTCCACAAAGTCAGCGTGAAATTGCGCAAAACTTCCGAAACCAGATCGCTCGAAAATCGCCTTTCCTGTCCTGGCGGGCTGGCAGTGTACAAATACCATCGCATCGCATCAGCGCCGTTTTTTTCCAAGACTTCCCAGGGTCGCACGACGTTCCCTTTGGATTTGGACATTTTTTGTCCATCACCATCCAATATTAATCCCAAACAAATTACATTTTTGTAGGCTACTTTTTCATTAAGCAAGGTGCTGATGGCATGTAATGAATAGAACCAACCGCGAGTCTGATCAACCGCTTCGCAGATAAAATCCGCCGGGTATTGTTGGTGAAATTTATCCTGATTTTCAAAGGGATAATGCCATTGTGCATATGGCATGGAACCGGAATCAAACCAAACATCAATCAATTCTGGAACCCTCTTCATTTCAGCGCCACAATGCGGGCAAGCCAAGATGACATCGTCAACATATGGCCGGTGCAGATCCAATTGACTCATATCATGACCGGAAAGTTGCGAGAGTTCTGCAACAGATCCAACACATACCTGATGATCACAAGTTTTACATTCCCAGACAGGCAAAGGTGTACCCCAATAACGGGTACGGCCCAATGCCCAATCGACATTGTTTTCCAACCAGTTGCCGAAGCGGCCTTCCTTGATATGAGCGGGATACCAATTAATCTGATTGTTTAGTGCCACCATCCTGTCCTTGTAGACCGAAGTGCGTACATACCAGGTGGGGCGGGCGTAGTAAAGCAAAGGAGAATCGCAACGCCAGCAGAATGGATAAGTGTGTGTGATTGTCCCTTGCTTGAAAAGCAAGCCTCGATCAATCAGGTTTTGGGTGATCTGAGGATCTGCATCCTTTACAAAGATGCCGGCCCAGGGTTCAACCTCCTTTAGAAAAGCGCCATCTGACCCAACTGTCATCAAAAACGGCAGATCATTTTCGTTGGAAACTCTCATATCATCAGCACCAAAAGCGGGTGCGATATGCACCATGCCAGTTCCATCTTCAACGGTCACATAATCTGCCAATATCACGCGATGAGCAGGTTTCTCAAGCGGTAGAAATTGATAAAGAGGCGTATATTGTAGACCTTTTAAGTCTCTACCTTTGTAGCGGGTTACAATTTCAACCTTCTCATCGCCAAACACCTTTTGAAGCAATGCCTCAGCCAGAATTAAATCTTCGTGATGATCTCCATGCAATCTCCTCCTTACTTTAACATAATCCAGATCTCCTCCCACAGCAATGGCGACATTGGCTGGTAATGTCCAGGGAGTCGTCGTCCATATGAGGAAAGCAGTATCTTTTTCATCGATCAAAGGCAAGCGCACATAGACTGAAGGGTCTTCAGCGTCTTGATATCCGAGTGCAACTTCATGATCCGATAAAGGCGTACCGCAACGCGGGCAGTAAGGTACCACTTTAAAGCCTTGATACAAGAGATCCTTATCCCAAAATTGTTTAAGAATCCACCAGATCGATTCAATGTAGCTGTTCGCATACGTAATATAAGCAGTATCGAGATCAACCCAAAAACCAATCCGGTCTGTTAATTTTTCCCATTCTTTGATGTAAGTAAAAGCAGATTCACGGCAGCGAGCATTGAACTTATCGATGCCATAGTCTTCAATTTCCTGCTTGTTGGTGAACCCGAGTTGTTTTTCAACTTCAATTTCAACTGGAAGACCGTGGGTATCCCAACCTCCGCGACGTGAGACATAATAACCTTGCATAGTTTTATAACGCGGGAAGATATCCTTAAACGCACGTGCCAAAACATGGTGTACACCAGGGCGTCCATTTGCAGTCGGCGGACCTTCATAAAATACATATTCCGGGCATCCTTTACGCTCTTCGAGGGTCTTATAGAAAATACCTTCTTTTTTCCAACGCTCCAGTATCTCTTCTTCCATTTCAGTAACGTTCAATTTTGCAGATACAGGTTTAAACATACTTCCTCCAGATTAAATTAAAAAATTCCCATCCAGCTCAGGGACGAGAATAATTCCCGTGGTACCACCCTGCTTCTCACCAGGAGCAGCGAGCGCTTATGCAGATACTGAAAAAAATATCTGCGTCCCTCTAACAGTGGACGAATCCGTCTCCCTTACTTTACTTTCTTTTCAAAAGTAGTTCAGTTTGAAGCTCCGAAAGGATTTTCAGCCATGACGTAACCCAGGCTCACACCTTGCCCTGGTTCGCTGTTTACAATTCATTGGCCTACTCGTTTCCATCATGGCTTTTCAATTTGAAATAATTTGAAATCATACCAGATTAATTTTAAAAAATCAACGTAAGACGTAGGTCTTGATATCATTCTACGATTTCATAAAAGAGCGGCAATGGATCACAGACATCTTTTGAAAGAATAAATGCTTTATTGACACTCTTAATCCCATCTTCGAGTCGTGCTTCCGAATTGGAATGAATGCTAAAAAGCGGCTCGCCTTCCAAAACATAGTTGCCTACTTTTTGATGAACCACAATTCCAACCGCATGATCTATCGGATCACCTTTTTGGGTCCGTCCAGCTCCTAAATCAACCGAGGCCTCACCGATTCGACGAGCATGAACCATTTTAACATATCCATTCGCTGTGGAATTAATTGTCACATTAAAATTCGCTTTTGGTAATAAATCGGGATCATCAATGGTGGCAACATCACCGCCTTGAGCAATAACCAGTTTCCTGAACATCTCCCAGGCTTTTCCGTTCCTCAATACATCTTCCACCAATTGCCTTGCTTCAGCCAAATTTTTGCGTTTTTTCCCAAGCATCACTAAATAAGCTGTAGTTGCCAGACAATGTTCAACAAGATCATTCGGTCCACCTCCATGCAACACATCAATGGCTTCAATCACCTCCAATGCATTGCCAACAGCATTGCCCAATGGCTGGTTCATATCTGATAATAGACAGACGGCTTTCCTTCCGCTTAAGTTGGCGATAGAAACCATCAACCTTGAAAGCTTGCGAGCCTCCTCGAGAGTTTGCATAAACGCGCCATTGCCAACCTTAACATCTAAAACCATTGCTTGTGCACCAGAGGCTATTTTTTTACTCATAATCGAAGAAGCAATCAATGGAATGGAAGGTACAGTCCCGGTTACATCCCGTAATGCATAAAATTTTCCATCTGCAGGTGCCAGATTTCCACTTTGACCAGAAAGCACAATGCCGATATCCCTTAATTGTGAAATAAATTCTGCGGAGGAAAGATCAACACGAAAACCAGGGATCGATTCAAGCTTATCCAATGTGCCGCCACTAAAGCCCAACCCGCGTCCGGACATTTTTCCGAATGGTAACCCGCATGCTGCCACCAATGGGGCAACAATCAACGAAGTCTTATCCCCAACTCCGCCTGTAGAATGCTTATCAAGGCTGATTTTAACGACGCCTGAAAGATCCAGTATCTCCCCGGAATGTGCCATTGCCAAAGTAAGATCCGTGGTCTCACGATCGCTCATCCCATTTAATAAGACCGCCATCGCCCAGGAAGAAGCCTGGTAATCCGGAATATCTCCCGAAGTGAAGCCCTTCACAAAAAATTCGATTTCATCCTTGCTTAATGTTTCTTTATCCCTTTTGTGGATGATGATATCGACAGCTTTCATTGCAAATACTCCTTAATATTTCTCCATGAACCGGTGCTTACTTAAAAAATTAGGACGCCTTATGCCGGCGTCCCTGATCATTTCTGTTAAGCTATTCCTTCTTTAAAATAATGGTTACTTTCCGATTAGGTTCTTCGCCGACACTTTCAGTTGTAACCAGTTCATGGTCACGCAGCTCAATATGAATAACCCTGCGCTCATTGGCGGGCATAGGTTCCAGATTTTGACGCCGGCCGGTATGGATGACCTGTTCTGCCATTCTGCGGGCAAGCACACGCAATTGACGTTCTCGTCGTTCCCGATAACCCTGTACATCAATCATCAAGGGTACCCATTCGCCATGTTCTTTAGCTATGATTAAGCTACTGATGTATTGGAGGGCATTAAGTGTTTCACTCCGTTTGCCGATTAAGATACTTAAGTCCTTGCCCTGAATTTCCACAACAACCAGATCACGATCTTTGTCATCGCTTGGAGGAGCATGCCTTGCGACTACTGCTGCTTCGATGTGCATTTTCCCCAATAAATCAGAGACAACTTCTTTTGCCAGTTGAAGAACAGGATCCTTATCTTCGCCTTTTGAATCTTCCATCTTTACGGCTTCATTTCTCGGTTCTGCCTTAGGTTTATGGGATTCAGCAACAGGTCTCGGCGAACTCACTGCATCTTTCCCCTTAATTGTCAACCGCACGCGTGCCTGCCGACTGCCTAAGCCAAACAAACCGCGGCTACCGGGATCTAAAATTTCCACATCCAATAAATCTGCCGATAATCCCAATTGTTTTGCACCTTGTTCTACAGCTTCTTCAACTGATGGAGCGATAAACTCTTGAGTAATTTTTTCTTGTGACATCTCTTAACCCCTTTTCCCTATTTCTTTTTTGATTTGGCAGGAAGTGCCTTTGCAGCGACTGGTTGCTTCCTACCAGGTATGACGTTGCGCCAATTTACCTTTCCTAACAGGGAATATTGAAAAATACCTGCCAGGTTGGAGATCAGAAAATATAACGAGAGCCCGGACGCCAATGTCAAAGCCAAATAACCCATGAAAAATGGCATGTAAAGGTTCATCATATTACTCATCATTGCTGTCTGATCCTTGGGATTGGATGATTGTGGTTGAATTAGTTTTGATTGAATGTAAGTTGTAATCACAACCACGATCGCCAAAACTGGGATACCAAAGGAAAGAAAAGGTAGGTGAAGTCGTTCCGGCTGTCCGAGATCCATCCATAAGAATTTGCTATTGAGCGGAATCAGCTTACTGACATCCAATAAAGTAGGATAAATCCTGCGTGATAGGTTGAGTACCTCCACAGGTGTAGCCGCCAGCGATGCAATCACACTCTGATATAAAGCAATGATAATAGGAAACTGTATTAGCGTTGGCAAACAAGATGCAAAAGGGCTGGTACCTTTTGCTTTGTAGTAAGCCATTTGCTCTTGTGCCAATTTCTCTTTGTCATTTTTATACTTTTCTTGGATTTTTTTCCATTCTTCATCTTGCTGCATTTCTTGCATTGCTTGCGCGCCTTTAATCTGTTTGGCCATCAAAGGATGGGTCACCAAACGGATTAAAAGGGTGAAAAGAATGATAGCAATGCCAAAATTGTTCCAAAAAATGTCATAAATAAACAATAAGACATTAATAAAGGGGGTAACAATCAGGGTATCCCACATTTTATTTTCCTGCCTTTACTTCGCCGGGATGAACGGAGGCCATGTTTCGGAACCTTCAAAATTAAAGGCTCGAATGACTGCATCACCCTGGACAATACCTAAAATAAGTTGACCATCCACAACAACCGGACCTGTATATAGTTTCCCATCTACTACCCGATTCCAAAGTAAGTTGCCATCAAAATCCAATGCTAATAACTTGCCATTTTCGCCTGCGAAGACTACTCCATTGGGCATGATTGCCGGCGCGCCGGACACCATTTCTCCCAAAATATAATCCCACAAAACACTTCCGTCTTCAGCATTGACAGCATAGATTTTTCCGGAAAAATCGCCATAAAAAACTTTGCCATCATGGATAACCGGTTGGCTCCAAAGACCTTCATTGCCCTGGTTTCTCCAGAGGACTTTTCCATCAGATTTGTTGACAGCCACCACTTCATTGTTCATGGTTGCGACAAATAATCTGGTTTCATTCATCGAAGGACTGTAGACTATTGCGCCGCCCAATTCAGATTCCCAAATCTTTGTCCCTGTTTTCAAGTCCAGGGCATAGAGATAATGGTCCATGGATGAGAGATATACCACCCCATTTTCAGCCAACGGCGCTGCCCATAATGCCTGTCGGGCTTCGAACTTCCAAACCAGATTGCCATTCGGATCAAGCGCATAGAGATAATGGTCAGCGTTTGGTGCCAAAATAAGATTATCAAATACAGTCGCACCACCGATATAGCGATTGGTTGCCCCTGTAAATTCCCAATTTTTCGCCCCGGTAATCATATTCAGCGAGTAAAAAGTATTCTTATAATCACCGACATACAGGTTATTATCCATAATTGCAGGAGGTGCAAAAAATGTCTTCGCACCCTCGACCTTTTCAGGATAACGCCAATTAAGTCCCCCATCTTTCAAGCGCAGGGAAAAAATACGGCTTGCATAGGCAGCAAAAACCGTGTCATCATTGCCGGAAATTCCAGGCCAACTGCTCGCAGCCATCGAGCCGCTGCAAGAAGAGAGAACCATGGTTAAGGCAATAAACAAGAATATTAAAATATATTTGTTATTTTTCATTGAACCCATCAATTATTATTTCTAATATAAGGAAGAAACCACTTCGTTTTTTATGGAACCGGATCGTACCCACCCGGGTTGAATGGATTGCATCGCAAAACCCGCCAGATTGCCATAATCAAACCTTTAATAGCACCATGTTTGTAAATCGCCTGATATCCATAATGGGAACAACTGGGGTAAAAACGGCAGGTATTTGCAGGTAAAGCCGGCGAAACAACTTTTTGGTAAAGTCGAATCAAAAGCAACAAAACCCAACGCGGAAAATTGCGCAGGTTAAATGGCAGCGAGGTTAGTGCCATTTCGTGTGGATATTCATCGTGGTCATCCACTACTTGATTCATTTTCATGTTTAAAAAGCCCAGCTCGTTCCAATAATTGTTTCTCAGCGCCAATCAACTCTGTGTAAGTTGCATCCGTTATCGGTTTTCTTGCCAGAAACACCAGATCCCAACCAATTTGAAGCTGTGGGATGAACCCTTTCAAGCTGGCTCGCATCCGGCGTTTCGCACGATTACGTAAGACTGCATTTCCTACTGTCCGTCCCGCTGATATTCCTATTCGTAATAGAGGATCAGGGTTTGGCAATTTGATCAAAATCATTATCGGGTGTGCGAATGATGTACCTTTTTGTTTTACCCGTTGGAAATCATTCGATCGTGTTAAACGAAACTTGCGATTCAACATTCATCCTATGTTATAGGAGAATATTCAAAAGGTTTCCAGCAATACAAGAAAAATAGGTAAAAACTACCACAGGATTTTCTTGACGTGCGGGTGTTTCACTGCCAACGAAATCCGCCCGCGTAAGCGTCGTCGTTTCAAAACACTTCTTCCTCCACGGGTTGCCATTCGTGCCCGAAAACCATGTACACGGATTCGATGTTTCTTCTTTGGTTGATATGTCCGTTTGGGCATCTTTTCTTCCTTTCATATTAAAATTTTTTTTGCACCTTGAAAAGTGACAAGCGATTATTATACCGCAACGAATAACAGCGGTCAAACATTTCAACCAATAATTCGACCAATGCAGTGGAGAATTCATTTATACAAGAAAAGGGTATCAGCCTTGACTTCACGCTATACTATCGCAAACCATTAATATTTTATCAGGTTTTGGAATAAAACCTGGATACCTTCAGAAAGTCGAGGTAATTTTGATAACACCCACCCACATTTCAAATAAAGTCGCCATTATCGGTGCGGGCAATGTAGGTGCTACACTGGCTTATGGATTATTGCTCTCCGGGCTGGCAACAGAAATCGTGCTTATTGATCAAAACAGCCTTAAAGCGGAGGGAGAAGCAATGGATCTGAACCATGCAGTGCCATTAACCAAACCCACTCGCATTTATGCCGGGACATACCGTGATTGCGAAGGAGCGGCGATAACCATCATTACAGCCGGAGCTGCTCAAAAACCCGGTGAAACCCGCATTGACCTGGCTGCAAAGAATACAAAAATCTTCCAAAACATCAACGAAGAAATTGTGAAGCATAACCCTCAAGGGTTGATTCTGGTGGCAACCAACCCTGTCGATGTGCTTACCTACGCATCGATAAAATTTTCCGGGTTACCGGCAAAGCGGGTGTTCGGATCTGGCACAATTCTGGATACCGCCCGTTTTCGCTACTTGCTGAGCCAAAAATTCGATGTCGATCCACGCAGCGTGCATGCTTTTATTATTGGTGAACACGGCGATAGCGAAGTTCCGGTATGGTCGCTGGCAAACATCGCCGGTATGCGCTTGGAAGATTATTGTAAAGAAAATCGCATGAATTGCAGCGGTGAGGAGCTGGAAGAGATTTTTCGAAAGACGCGTGATGCGGCCTATCACATCATTGAACGCAAAGGCGCTACATTTTACGCCATTGGTACCGGCTTGGTGCGTATCGTCGAAGCAATCCTACGCGACCAAAATACAGTCCTTTCAGTCTCGAGTCTGATCAATGATTATTATGGCATTTCAGAAATTTGCTACTCACTCCCAACTGTCATTGACCGCGGAGGTGTAGAACATGTTATCCGGCTGAACCTTTCTGATACGGAGCAGGAAGGCATGAGAAAATCCGCACAGGTATTACAAACAACCATCCTTCAGCTAGGGTTGGATAAACTTTAAATTGTATTTAAGAAAATTCACCAAAGACGCGCATGCTCAAAGGCTGATATTTGTGAAATTTCAATAATCGCAATCGGCAAAAGTTTGCCAAAGACGCATTCTTCACAATCTTTCGCATATGATAAATTCCATATACGATTCAATAAAAGCTCACAAAACTTCACCAAAAAGAAGTTCGCCCTGAAATCTTTTGATGACAATAGTATCGATTTGATTCCAGCGGTCATCAACCGTATAGGCACACACCCTCAGATAATTACTACTTAAGCCAACCATCAGATAACTGCCATCCGCCTGCATGGTTCCAGACTCCCACAAAACCTGAACCTGTTTTCCCAGGTATTTTTTCTGATATTGATGACCCATTTCAGCAAATAATGCACGTAATTCTGCTGATCTGTGCTTGCGAATTGACCCGTGCACCTGGTTTTCGTATTTAGCGGCAGCAGTTCCAGGTCGAGCAGAAAATGTGAAAACATGACCCGCAGAGAAATTGATTTCGCGCACAAAATCCATAGTCTGCCTGAAATCTACATCGCTCTCACCCGGGAATCCTACGATCATATCCGTTGTGATAGCCATTTCAGGATTCTCAGCCCTGGCCAAATCTACAATTCGCCGGAATTCATTTTGAGAGGTTTTCCTTGCCATCCGCCGCAAAACTGCATCTGCCCCCGATTGCAGCGGTAAGTGTAAATGATTGCACAGACGGGAGTCGCGCCAGATGTTAAAAAACTGATCATCAAGATCCCAGGGTTCCAGCGATGATAACCGTAAACGGGGAACTTCAGTCTCATCTAAAATGTGTGCAATTAAATCGCGTAAATGAACCTGATGCTTAAAATCTCTTCCCCACGAACCGAGATTAACACCGCTCAACACAATTTCCTTAACATCACCAGCAATCGCCCGTTGAATATTCAACATTATTTTTTCCATCGGTTCACTGGTGCTTTTTCCTCGAGCAACTTTCGTCACACAGAAAGTACAAAAATTATCACAACCATCCTGCACTTTAATAAAAGCGCGCGTACGCATGTGATCACCAGGTAATGGCAGCCGTGCGAGTGGCTCTACATCAAAAATTTGGGGGGAAATGTGTAAAAGATCACTGACCAGTGTGGGTTTCCTCTCATTTACAACCACATTCTCCACCCCTGGTAACATTTGTGCCAGGTCTGGCTCGAGAGTCGCCCAACAACCAGTTACCACCACCTGGGCAGTGTTGTTCTTAGCTGCCTGGCGAATTTTCTGACGTGAATCTGAGGCAGCTGCCGCGGTGACTGCGCAGGTATTAATTACTACCAGATCGGCAATATCTGAGGTAGGCACAATTTCGTGGCCAGCCTGCCGGAATTGGGCTGCCATTATTTCTATCTCGCTCTGGTTCAAGCGACAACCGATTGTATCCAAAAAGATATTCATACCATTAATCTCTTTAATTTAAGGCTGAAAAACAACCATATTATCAAATAAAATATCTACTCCAATTTCATTATAACTGGTGGCGATAAAGCCAACATCCCCAGAAGTGAAGGTAGCATCCTGGACTTGAAACAAGGTTTGCCCATTAACCGCGAGCGACAATCGATCTCCGCTGCATTCAGCCGTAATTTGATTAAGTGAATCACCCTTTGCAATCGCAGATGAAAATTCAAGGTCTGCATTGTTCAATAAATCAAATTTGCCCTCAAATACACGCAGAATCCCAGAATATCCATCACTACTGATCAGAAAAGCATAAAAATTCTGATCATCTACCATGCGGCAGATGACACCAAAACTATTATTATTCGGACCGGATACCTTGATTGCATCGGCTTGAATCTTGACATCCTCAAATTTGTAACCCGGTCGCGACCAATACACCACGTCCGGCTCATTGATCAGGAAATGCAAGCCACCAGCCTGATAAATAACCATTGCATTGGCTTCATTCCAACTTTTCCATTCATTATCAGTAGTCGAAAAATCATCTGAAAAAAGCACGCTCCCTGAAAGCGGAACCGGAGATGGTTTAAGAAAATATTTTTGTACCGATGAACAGCCTGTCGTACAAATCAGGAAACAAATGACAAGAATGGGGAGGGCATTTTTTCGCATAAATATCAATTTTCTCCAGCGCTTTGATTTTAGCACAAAGCGTTATTTTCCCAGACCCATGCGGTTTAATAAATCTTCAGCCGCGTGAGCGAGGGTTTCATTCTGAGCATAATCAGCGGCATTCTTCAGATAAAAATAAGAGAGATTATATTCCCCTTCCAAATAATAAAGCTGTCCCAGATGGAACTGAATCAGGGCAGAATATGGCTGCAATTTGCTGGCTTTGATTAAAAACCTTTCTGCGCTTTTATAATTTTCCATTCTTAACTGGATCTGCCCCATTAAATCATTTACTTCAGGGTCATCTGGTGCGATCACAAGAGCTTGACGTGCCGCTTCCAATCCATTTGTTTCAACCAAGAAATTGTAATCCAGCGAAAAGTTGACCAACGCTTTCCAAAAAAAGATGTCCTTAGGAGAAAGCTGAACAGCTTCCATCAACTTAGTCATTCCAAGCTGTGGATCACCAGATTGAGCAATCGTTCTACCCATTTCATATAACCAAAAAGCCTGCTCAGGTTCCAATTTAGCCAAATCTTCATAAATTGCAAGACTGCGGCTAAATTGATCCTGACTGCGCCAATAGCTGGCTAAATATGCTTTTACAAGGATTGAATTTGGATTCAATTCATTGGCTTTTTCAAGTGCAGGCAATCCATTTTCTCCCAGGTAGGAATAAGCATTCCCCAGAAATGCCCAGCCTTCAGCATAATCAGGGTTAATTTGGGTTGCTTCTTCAAAGGCAAAGCTGGCTAACAACCACTCACCCTCATTCGAAATTGATTTACCTGCCAACACCAAGCGGTAGGCATCATCTTGCTGGTTTGCCATCAAATTAATGTCGGTGACCAGGCGATCGATACTTTCCTTTCTCTGAGGCATTTTTTGTAACGCTTGGAGCAACGTTCGGGAAGCGGAGGCCGGATCAAAAATGATCTGGTATAAAGCCAGGCGGTATTGAACCTTTCCATTCAAAGGCTCAAGCGCAGCCCAGCGTTTGATGGTGACAAAAGCTCCATGCCGGTCACGATTGTCTTCTTGTTTTTCGAGCAAAACAGACAAGTCTTCTACGTTTAAATCAGTCCGTTCGGCAATTTCTTGCCAGGTTTTAACTGCCAAATCACTTTGCTTATTTTTTTGATATGAATTCGCCAGTATAAATTGCTGCGGTACGGTCAGTTCACGGTTTTCTGAAAGGATGGAAAGCGATTCAATCGCTCCGGCGAAATCACCATTATCATATTGAAGCTGCGCTAATTGCTCGCGAATATCGTATTGCCAGGGTTGCTGTCGGAGGAGCGCTAGATATCGATTGATTAACAATGCTGGGTTATCCTGTTGTTTTAATTCTTGAATATCTTGCCAGTTTTTCAAAATTGACCTTGGTTGCGGAGTAAAAGCAAACAACAAAACAAAGATAAGAGGAAGAAAATTAAGAAAAAAGACTTTGGCTTGTTCAATCCTGGATTTCATGCATTTACTTTCGGCAAACAAACAGGCCGGTGTGTTTTTGAATATGGATTGATCCGTCTTTATTTATTATATTTTGGATCTCGTCATTAAACAATTTCACCTGTTCAATTGTGATGAAATTTCCCCAAAGCGATAGGATGTAGTCCAAAAGAGGCTGCACTTCATTGATTTCCAAAGAGTCATGAAAAATCTCAAGTTGTATATCCGTGAAAAATTCGCGCAGGAATTCCTTTCCATTTTCCAGATTGAAATTACGGGTTACATTCAAAGTTTTCATCAGGTTTGGGGCAATTCTCTCAACCAATTCATTCAATTCTTTCATGTGATCAATCCCGTTGGTGGCAGCCATCAAGGTGCCACCCTGCACCAGCACGCGTTTGACCTCGCTAAATGCTAGTGAGAGATCCGGAACATGATAGAGCATGTGATTGGCAATCGCCAGATCGAATTGAGTACGTAAATATGGCAGAGCTTGAATATCAGAAACGATAAAGCGAAAACTTTGAGCGGGTAATCCTGCTTTACTGGCAGATTTAATCATGCCATATGAGAAATCATTCAGAAAAATATGCTCATTATTGTGATTAAGTGAATTGTTTTCGCGCCACATACTGGCATGCCCGGCTCCCACTTCCAGTATTCTTTGGGCGTTAATTTTTTGAACTCGTTCTAGGATCCAGACATTCCAATCAAGAGGATTGGTACTGAATTGTTTATGAATGCGAATACGGGCAGCCAGATTATTGCTATTTTTATATTGAATTTTTCTTAAGAAAGCGGGATCATTGCGCAAATTCATCCAATTTCCTTTTCCTGATTAATTTAATAATTCCGGCTGAATCGTGATTGCAACCAATCCAAGAACTTCCGAAATAGTTTGCCGCCAGCCCCGCTGTGATAAAAACCAGGTTGTTGGATGATACCAGGAATCTTGAACACCTGTTGCCAGGGTTTTTATTTCAGCTCTTGAGGCAATTTTTCGAAAAATCAATCTAGCTCTACGCACGTGATAAGGTCCCGTGACCACCAATAACGATGAGAGATTCCTTTTCTGCGCGAGTAGCACAACGGCATGTGCTTCTTCAATGGTGTTGGTTGCCATTCCTTCTGAAAATAAGATTGAATCTGAAGGAACTCCTCCCTCCATGGCTATGCGCATCAGTTTTTCACTATAGGTCCTATCTTCCCCTATTTCTTCGTTATCTGTTTTGGTTATAACCAGGTAGGAAGCATAACCGGCTTTGTACAAGCGCGCCGCCTCCCGTACCCGCTCACCTTCATCGCCGCTGAGCACCACGATCGCGTCCACTTTTTGAATTTTATCGCCTGCATTTAAGAATAAACCTGTACCGACCAACCCACCTAACAAGCAAACAAACCCCAAAATAGCAATAATAATAATGAGTAGAAATGCAGAGACAGTTCTTCTATTGATATCGACTTCTACCTCCTCAGCTTGTTTGATGATCCAGGGCATATTTCATGCGCTGGAGCCCCTCTTGTAAAGTAGCTCGGGGACAGCCGAAGTTAAGGCGTAAAAAGCCTTCACCTCCATGCCCAAAGGTAGCACCATCATTGAAAGCAACTTTTCCCTGCTCGAGAAAAAATTTGTATGCGCCACCGGGTAATTCTAATTTCCGGCAATCCAACCAGGCCAAATAAGTGGCTTTAACCGGCGTTACACGAATTTCGGGGATATTTGATGAAAGGAAATCCATTAGAAAATCACGATTGCCGGTCAGATAGGCTAACAATTGCTCGAGCCAAGCCTGCCCTTCCTGGTAGGCAGCCAGGGCAGCCTGGTAACCCATCAAATTTACTCCCGCCATAATTCCCCTTTGGGCAGCCTGAACCTTTTCTTTTAATTTTGCGTTTTGGATAATGGCAAAAGAGCATTCCAATCCAGCAATGTTGAAAGTCTTACTGGGTGCCATTAAAGTGACTGTATTTTGAGCGATCTCATTGCTCAAACTTGCGATTGGTACATGCTCATAACCTGGAAAGACCAGATCGCAATGAATTTCATCAGAGCAAATCGGAATATTATGTTCCAGGCAAATTTCAGCCAGCGCTTCCAATTCATCACGCTTGAAAGCCTTGCTAAGAGGATTATGTGGGTTACAAAGCAAAAACATGGCCGTATCCGGGGTGATTGCCTGCCGGAAACTTTCCAGATCTACTTCATACCGTCCTGAAGTATCCATATTAAACGTAGCTTCCTGCCGGATCGCTCCGGCATGCAATGGTGCCGGTAGAAATGGATGATAGACCGGAACCTGCATCAAGACACCTTGTCCCCTGTGGGCAAATGCTTGAATTACATTATTAAATGCCACCACGACCCCCGGGAAAAAGATGATATCTTCAGTTTTAACTTGCCATTGATAGAGTCTCTGCATTCGTTCACAAATTTCAGTTAATAATGCTGAAGGCGGAGCTGTGTATCCAAAAACACCATGGCGTGCGCGCTCAACCAGCGCGTCAATTACAGGTTGTGGTGAGCGAAAATCCATATCTGCAACCCACATTGGCAAAACATCCGCCCCATACACATCCCATTTATAACTATTCGTACCACTACGATTAATGATTTCGTCAAAATTATATTTCATCGGCTTCCTCGTAAGTTTTGTTGCCTGGATTATACATTTTCGTTTCGCACCTGTCGAATTGTTTTAACAATTTTACTGTCATCACGCGACTTCTAATCACGGGTTGAGATCTTTTGCAGCCGAGATTTGGCATCGCACGCGAATATAACATAACGCAAGGCTGATCAAAAAACAGGCAATCTGTGGCAATCGTCGCTATAATTATGCAATAATCTTTTAAGAAAAGAATTTTACATGAAAAATTTGCCACAAATCAGTTTATTAACCTCTCCAGATTGGAAGAATTATGCCCTGCTCGATTCAGGAGATGGACGCAAGTTGGAAAAATTCGGTCAATACGTGCTTATCCGCCCGGAAGCAGAAGCAATTTGGAAGCCAACGCTGAATTCAACTGTTTGGGCTCAGGCGGATGCCGAATTCATCCCCACGCCTGAAAAGAATGGCGGCCATTGGGTATCAAAACATAAAATGGAAGACCGCTGGCCGCTGGCTTATAAGGGCTTGCAATGCTGGCTGCAAACAACCGCCTCACGGCATGTCGGTGTATTTCCCGAGCAGGCTGAACAATGGGATTGGATTGCATCACAGGTAAAAATGGCATCCAAAAAGGCACGTGTTCTCAATCTGTTTGGTTACACAGGCATGGCTAGCCTTGCAGCAGTTCAGGCTGGAGCAGAAGTCACACATGTCGATGCTTCTCAAAAAACACTTAATTGGGGCAAGGAAAACCAGGCACTCTCCGGTCTCGGGAACGACCCGATCCGCTGGCTGCTGGATGATGCGTTCAAATTTGTTTTACGTGAACAGCGGCGTGGAAGCCAATACGATGGCATCATCCTTGACCCGCCTAAATTCGGGCGTGGACCAAAAGGCGAGGTGTGGGAATTTTATAAAATCCTCCCGAATTTGTTGGCCACTTGCGCTCAAATATTAAGCCCGCAACCGCAATTTGTATTGCTGACAGCCTATGCCATCAAGGCATCTGCGTTGACGCTTTATTATGCGGTCAATGAAATCATGAGCAAGCATCATGGTACCACCACGATTGGTGAGGTATTGTTACAGGAACAATCAAAACAGCACGCCATTTCTATGGCAATATATGCACGCTGGTCAAGGGTACAAAAATCAGGAGCAAGCAATGACAATTGAAACGCATTTCACAGTAATTGGTGCCGGAGCGATGGGTGAAGCAATCCTGGCAGGATTAATCCGCCAAAACCTGACTTCACATCAATTTATTCAAGCTTCAGAACCGCGCCTTGAAAGACGGGCTGAACTTGATCAGCGCTACGGCATTCACACGACCGCTGACAACATCACCGCTGTTCAAGATGCTGATGTAGTTGTCCTGGCTGTCAAACCGCAAAAGCTTGAAAAAATCCTCATGGAACTCAAAGGGCACATCCCGGCCAAAGCGGTTGTGATCAGCATTATAGCAGGCGCATCATTGGATACGTTAACAAAAGGGTTAGATCACGCAGCAGTTATTCGCACCATGCCCAACACACCCGGGCAAATTGGTAAAGGAATTACCGTTTGGTTCCCATCAGCATCCGTTAATGAACAACAGCTTGAAAACGCGCGAAAAATGCTGAAAGCTCTGGGCGAGAACCTTCAAGTAGACGAAGAATACTATCTGGATATGGCTACGGCCTTGTCCGGAACAGGCCCCATGTACGTTTTCCTCTTTATGGAAGCAATGATGGATGCCGGAGTGCATTTGGGATTCTCACGGCATGTTGCTGAAAAGCTGGTAGTCGAAACCATCCGCGGATCCGTTGATTATTATGAGTCTCAAAATGTTCATGTAGCTGATCTGCGCAATAAGGTCACTTCACCAGGCGGGACATCCGCAGCAGCCCTTTACTACCTCGAGAAAGCCGGGTTCCGGACTGCCATTTCACGCGCGGTGTGGGCTGCCTACGAACGTTCTCAACTACTCGGACAGGGCAAACTTGAACAACCTCCCGAAAAAAATAGCGGCGACTCAGTACCTTAATCCGCTTGAAATTTAGTCAATTAATAATCATTCAAAAATCAACGAATAACAATAGGAGCCTTCAATGAAATATCGTCATCTCGGTAAAAGCGGTGTCAAACTCTCCACGGTAGGAATTGGCACGAATCGCTTCGGTGCCGAACACGTCCCACAAGCAAAGGTAGATGAAATGATTGCTGCAGCACTTGAATTGGGCATCAATCATCTTGACACTGCCAATGTCTATCAGGATGGCCGTTCTGAAACGATGCTGGGAAAGGCCTTGAAAGGAAAATGGGATAAATTCTTTCTGGCTACGAAATTCAGGCACACAGTCGGACCCGGCCCCAACGATGGCGGTGCCTCACGATTTCACATCTTGAATGCGGTTGAAGGCAGTTTCCAACGGCTGCAAAATGATCACATCGATTTGTACTATGTCCATAGTTGGGATGACAATACCCCCATTGAGGAAACGCTTGACACCTTGAACGACCTTGTTCACAATGGCAAAGTGCGCTACATCGCAGCTTCCAATTTTGCAGCTTGGCAGTTGGCACGCGCCAATCTGCTGGCTGAAATGCACAAATGGGAATCGTTTGTGGCTATCCAGGAACATTACCACCTGTTGGAACGCAAAGCGGAGCAGGAAATCGTTCCGCTATGCCAGGCGATTAATGTCGCCATCATCCCGTATTTTCCACTGGCAGGTGGTTTTCTAACCGGCAAATACCAGCCTGATCAACCGATTCCAGCTGGGTCACGGGGAGCAAGCAGCCCCTACGTCCAGAAATATATGACCCCGGAAAATTTTACGGTTTTGGCTAAATTAACTGCCTGGGCAAAAGATCACGGCCATGCAGTCAACGAGCTGGCAATCGCCTGGTTGCTGGCACAACCACAGGTAGCCTCCGTCATTTCCGGCGCAACTCGCGTGGAACACATTCAAGCGAATGCCAGTGCTGGCGAATGGGAATTGAGTAAGGCCGAAGAGCAAGAAGTGCGGGATTTGCTGGGAGATTAACAATCGACCGAACATAGATTTTGAATCGGATCAAATAAAATTTGACCTTTATCGAGTTCACCGTTGACTAATGAACCCGTAGCGGCGAAGGATCGGATGTCAGACCCGGATTGCACTTTCCATGGTTATTATCCGATCCTTCGCCCACACATGTTTCTCAGAAAAAAGAGGTGATTGAAATTTATACAGCTAGAAAAAATTTGATTCTATCCATTCCCCAAAATCCCGCCCCATTTCTAATTGACTTTTTTTCCCGCTTTCATTAAACTATTGCGATGCTCGCTCGAATCTTTTCCTGTGGCGTCATTGGTCTGGATGGCGTCATCATCGAAGTTGAAGTTGACACCAACAAAGGCATGCCCACCATCACGATTGTCGGCCTGCCGGATGCAGCTGTTCAGGAAAGCCGTGAACGGGTGCAATCCGCCATCAAAAACAGCGGTTTCTCCTATCCTCGTGCGCGGGTGACGGTCAACCTGGCCCCGGCGGATGTGCGTAAAGAGGGACCGGCTTACGACCTGCCAATCGCGATCGGCATTTTGGCTGCCACCCGGCAAATTAAACCTGACATGCTCGAAAAAACATTGGTGGTCGGTGAGTTGTCGCTGGATGGGACTTTGCGGCATGTGCGCGGTATCTTACCAATGGCAGCACTTGCCCGCCAGGAAGGTTTTCAGCGCCTGGTGGTGCCGGCTATGGACGCCGGGGAAGCCGCTCTCATTCCGGGAGTCGAAGTCATCGCGGTATCCTCATTGCGGCAATTGAGCGATTGGGCCGAAGGCGATATCGAGCTACCGGTGATTGAATCTGATTTCGGCAAGGAAAGCGATCAAAACCAGTTCATGACCGATTTTCAGGAGATCAAAGGTCAGGAACATGTCAAACGAGCACTGGAAGTCGCCGCGGCTGGAGGCCATAATGTTTTAATGATCGGCGCCCCGGGTTCCGGCAAGACACTCATGGCGCGTGCTTTGCCTTCCATTTTGCCCACCATGACTATCGATGAGGCGCTGGATGTGACTCGCATTTACTCGGTCTCAGATCAACTGCCGCCAGACACTCCCTTAATCCGAGTCCGACCATTCCGTTCTCCCCACCATACCATCAGCCATGCCGGCCTGGTCGGTGGAGGCAATTGGCCTCGTCCCGGTGAAATTTCGTTGGCACATCGTGGTGTTCTATTCCTCGACGAATTACCCGAATTTGGCAGTCGTGTGCTGGAGGTAATGCGCCAGCCGATTGAAGATAAAGTCGTTACCATCAGCCGTGCGCAGGGTTCGCTAACCTTTCCCGCCAATTTCCAACTGGTGGCAGCCATGAACCCCTGTCCGTGTGGCTACTACGGCGACCCAATCAAACCTTGCACGTGCGCACTTGGTATGGTTAGCAAGTACCAGAAACGTATCTCCGGCCCTTTGCTGGACCGCATTGACATTCACGTCGAAGTTCCACGGGTGGAGTATGAAAAACTTTCCAGCCAACGACTGGGTGAGGGTTCACAGGCCATCCGCGAAAGGGTGGAACAATCCCGCAAGTTGCAATTACTGCGCTTTGTGGATCATAGCTCATCCGAAAAAGATAACGGTCAGGTAAAAACGATGACCAGCAATGCCGATATGGGTCCTTCTGAGATCCGCAAATTCTGCCTGCTGGATGAAGCCAGTGAGACCTTAATGCGGACTGCTATGCGGCAATTACAGCTCTCCGCACGTGCTTATCATCGTACGCTCAAACTGGCGCGTACCATCGCCGACCTGGCCGGTGCTGCCAATATTGCGCCAAATCACCTGGCGGAAGCATTACAATACAGACCCAAGATGAATCTGGACTTGCAATAAGCATTCACAAGCATTAACTGGCTGCAGATTTCCGTTCTTCTGCGAACTTTTTCTGAAATTTGGCCACTTTTGGGCGAATCACTATCTGGCAATAGCCTGCCCATGGGTTCTTTTCGAAATAGCGCTGGTGGTATTCCTCAGCCGGGTAAAACTGCTGTAGAGGCACCACCTCGGTCACAATTGGTTTAGAATATTGACCGGATTGGCCAAGTTCCCGAATTACCTCATCTGCGAGGTTTTTTTGTGCCTCGTTTGCATACAGAATAATTGAACGGTATTGGCTGCCGATATCCGCTCCCTGGCGGTTCATGGTAGTGGGATCATGCATTGAAAAGAAGACCTCAAAAATACGCTGCAAGGAGATTTCTTCGGGATCGAATGCAACTTTAACCACTTCTGCGTGACCGGTTGTACCACTGCATACATCTTCATAGCTGGGGCTTTCTTTCTTTCCGCCAGCGTATCCAACCTCCACACTTTCTACACCTTTAAGATCAGCAAATAATGGTTCCAGACACCAAAAACATCCGCCACCCAGGACATTTGTTTCTAATTTTTCATTTTGATTCATACTAACCTCGATCTATTTTTTTAAATGATACAAAGATAATCTCTTAATGGCAATCGACCGCATAGGTTAGAAAATATAAAGCAATTACAAAGGGTGTGAAGTGAAATAAATGCTCAACTCACCCGCGATATCTGTAAATTATTCAATTTTGCGACTTTAATGAATGGAATGTTGAGCAAGGGCAGTAGCTCGCCGTTTTGCCAATGTGAACCCGGCAATGATACCGAAGACTAGTGCGGCGAATGCGACCAGTCCCCAAGACCACTGAAATGGCATTGCGTTTGCAGGATGGGCGATTTCTTTTTCAAACAAAACGTCTCCTTCGGCAGTAGAGGGGAACCACAGTTGGTCATACTCAGAACGCCCATTCACGATCCCATCATAAAAGACATATCCGTTTGACTGGGAACCCCGTGGGTAATAGTGAAGATGATCAAACGCGAACAGACCACCCCGTTGTTGGCCATCATGGAGACGCCAGATTTCGTAACCGAGGCCATGAGTTGGAGCCTCCTTCATTCCTTCCTTAAAGTCCGAGAATGCGAAGAAAGATAGCAATTTGGGGTCTTCGAGCAGGCGGACTTCGCCCGTGCTTTGGTTAAAGATGAGAAGGGACGTGAAGTTGCCCTTGGCCTTGGCCGTGGCAGCAACAGCAAACGTTGCAAAAAGAGCGATTGCAACACTCAATCCGAGAATAATTCGAGCATGCTTATTCACCCGGCACCTCCTTAGGACCACTAAATTTCACACTCTGATGAGAAGCCTGATTGTTATAAACCAGCTGACTTGATTAAAAGCAATTGCCATTTTACCACTTTTTGTGTCTCAAGAATATAAGCCGAAAGGTGCGGAATGCGGAGTACAAGATTTTTATTAAAAAATGATGAATCAAAAAGAGGCTGCGAAAGCACCTTCACAACCTCTCCTATTGAACTTCTTATCTTTTTACCAGTTTATCCAATTACACATTTGCTCATTTCTCAGGTAACAAATCAACCAACCATCAACAAATCACCCAATTTACCAATATCTAATCTCTGGTTCCATTCACTTATTTACCTGAAAATGGGTGTCATTGTACTCAAAGAAATTAATAACCTGTCGAATGGCTGCCAGACCGGCATTGACATTGGCTTCTTCTGTTTGAGCGCCCATTTTCTTGGCAGTGTGTAAATAGCGGTTACCATATTTCTCTTCGAGTTCCTGAGCACAACCAGGTTCAATATCCGTGATATAAACAAAATCCGGTCTGATTTCGAAAATCTTTAGCAAATCAGCCTCATTGATCACCTCTTTGCGGGCAGTATTGACAAGCGTCGCAGGAACAAGCATTTGGGATAACAAAGCAGCATTGATCGAAAGCTTGGTTTCTGAGGTTGCCGGAATATGCAATGAGATGTAATTACTCTTGCGATACAAATCTTCCAAACTTGCCACGCATGTCACACCATCCGCCTCGATTGATTCTCTTGACACATATGGATCATAAGCATAGACATCCATTCCAAAGGCCTTGGCTAAAGTCGCTACGCGTTTCCCCACATTGCCATACGCATGGATACCGATTGACTTTCCCATCAATTCACTTCCGGATTTTCCATCGAAATGATGGCGGGCTTCATAAATCATCATCCCAATGGCAAGTTCAGCCACCGCATTCGAATTTTGACCGGGTGTGTTCATGGCAACCACATGGTGAGCCGTTGCCGCGGCAAGATCGATATTATCGTATCCGGCGCCTGCACGAACAACAATTTTTAGATTTTTAGCCGCATCGAAAACTTCTTTATCAATGATGTCACTGCGAATAATAATTGCATCTTTGTCGGCAACTGCTTGAAGCAACTGGGATTTGTCGCTGTATTTTTCCAGCAAAGTCATTTCATAACCTGCTTCGATTGCAATTGCATTAATCTGCTCAACTGCCCGTTTGGAAAAGGGTTTTTCGGTTGCAAGTAAGACTTTTTTCATTTCAGCTCCTATCAAACTTAATGATTTGCTTCAAATTTTTGCATGCAATTGACCAATGCCTGTACACTTTCCAATGGCATTGCGTTGTAAAGTGACGCTCGAAAGCCGCCAACATCACGGTGACCTTTGATGCCAACCATGCCTTGCTCGGTCGCATAGGTTAAGAATTCTTTTTCCAGTTCTTTATATTCTTCCTTCATCACAAAGCAGACATTCATGATGGAGCGGTCTTCAGGTACCGGCACAGTGGCCACAAACAGGCGATTGCGATCAATTTCGCCGTATAACAGTTTGGATTTTTCCAAATTCATTTTCTCAATAACCTTCAGACCACCCAAATTCTTAAGCCATTTCAAGGTTTGTAAAGCTGTGAAAATGGCAAACACTGGTGGGGTGTTATACATCGAGTCGCTCTTAATATGAGTGCGGTAATCAACCATGGAAGGTAATGGACGGTCTACTTTTCCCAACAAATCTTCTTTGACAATCACAAAGGTTAAGCCGGCAGGTGCCAGGTTTTTTTGTGCACCGCCGTAAATTAAACCGTATTTGGAAACATCCATTGGACGGCTGAAGATATCTGAGGACATATCAGCCACCAGCGGAACCGGTGAGTCGAGGTCCTGCCGTATTTCTGTTCCGAATATAGTGTTATTTGTTGTTATATGGAAATAATCAGCATCGGTAGGAATCTGGTATCCTCTGGGAATATAGGTAAAATTCTTATCTTCAGAAGATGCAACAACTTGGACGTCGCCAAAATATTTGGCTTCCTTGACGGCTTTTTTGGACCAGGCGCCAGTCACAAGGTATGCTGCTTTGGTTTGCAAGAGGTTATAAGGGACGGTAAAAAACTGGGTACTGGCACCTCCGCCAATGAAAACAACTTTGTATCCTTCGGGAATATCCAATAACTCTTTGAACATAGCTAGCGTTTCCAGGTTGACTGCATCGAACTCCTTGCTGCGATGCGAGATCTCAAGAATAGAGAGACCAATCCCATTAAAATCCAGTATTGCCTCAGCACTTTTTTCGATTGCTTCACGGGGAAGTATGGACGGCCCGGCATTAAAATTATGTTTTTTCATTTCTTAATGTCCTTTTTGGTTATTAATAAGGTTTAGGGATATTTTATTAATTATAGAAAGTTTATTTGTTGAATTCACTTGACGAAGTGCAGGTATTTTGTACCCAATAAGCACCTTACAAGGAAAAAAGACCGGGTTAGATAAGAAAAGTGAGAGCTAATTTGATGATTTTAATCATGCACCAACCCATTCGGCATAATCGTGCCCGAAAGAGATTTCGCACGCAAGACACGATGATCAGGCGCATTTGTACCCGTTAAGTCTGCATTGGTGAGGTTAGCATTGGTTAAATCTACGCCCCCTAAATTCGCATCAATCAAATTTGACCCGGAAAGATCAACTTCAACGAGATCAGCTTCAGCTAAATTCGCTTCGCGCAAATCGGCTCCCCGTAAATTTGCCCCGCGCAAATTCGCTCTGCGCAAATCAGCCCCCACCATATTGGCACCGCTCAAATCACAGCCGCCCAGAGCCGTTTCAATTAAAATGGCACCACGCAAGTTCACATTTTTGAGATTGCAGTTCATCAAAGTTGCACCACGCAGATCTACCCCACGTAAATCAATTTCACTTAAATCAATATAACTCAACCACAAAGGTTTGACTTGATTAAGCAGCATATATATTTCAAAACGTGTAAACTCAGCCATAGAAACCACCTTTGGAAATTGCCTGATGAAATTGCAGATAAATATATTAAGTAATGGTATTTATATGATTTTTACTCCATTATAGGATCGTTTAAGTAATTATAAATCAATTGATTGTTCAATTGTATAGGAATGCATATTGAGATTATAATAAAAGAGAGCTTAGTGCAAATAATTTCTTTGTTTCAAAATCCTGAATCTAGTGAAGGGGCGAAATAGTTGTGTCCAAAACGCGATGGATATCTTTCATTTCTATTGCCATTTTAGCCATTTTGCTCCTTAATTCGGCTGGAGAGGTGACTGCTCAGGAGACTGGCGGAGGTGAACGCTTCAAGATCATTTCACAAACTTTCACGCAGTATACCTGGCGCCTCGTAAGTCGCAGTGGTACTCCGATTTGTACTGTGTTAATCAACCACGAAGGTTTCCCCAGCGGAAATGAGACTTTGGCTGCCTGTGAAATGGATATTGCTAAGCTGAGTCCTTCTGCCACCCCACTGCCCGAAGGAACACCACAGCCATCCCCAACTCCGATTAACATTAATCAATTCTTTCTGGATACTTATTGGGTATTTGATTCATCCCGCGAAGTTACCACTACTACAAAAATTAAAATCCCGGATATTATCATCAATATTTATCCCCCTGGTTTACCAGTCAATGCGCCCTATGTGATCATCAAAGCAATTGAGCCTTATTCAGAGTTCAAAATCACAAAGATAGCTGGTTATCTCAACAATAATCCATTCGAATGCAAATCGGATCAGTGTATTGTGCCTTTGCTTCAGGATTCCCAGATTCAATTCTGGGCAGAAAGTTCCTTTGGTGATCAATCTCAAGTTATTACTGCAACAGCGCGCACCTTCATCAGCAACAATGCTTACCAGGTCCGCTTGACAAATATCAGCCGAAATATCGAATTTGTGGATTCATGCAAAATAATCTGGAAAGACACCGCATTTGGAGATTCACCTGATTGGACAACATTTCCGGAATCTCCTGAATTGCTCAATACCCAACACAACTTGCATTATCTGGCTGGTAAATTAATCCTCAATAAATTTGTAGATACTTCTTCATGTCCGGAGGGAGGAGTTTTTGCCAATGGTGCCCCGAATGCCTGTGGGTTGCAATTGGCCAACAAAAGCATGCTTGCCTGGCAGAATCGCTTCGATTCGACCATTTGGGCAGCCGGAAAGGAATACGGCATTCCTCCGGTATTAATTAAAGTTATCATGGAACAGGAAAGTCAATTCTGGCCAGAAAATGCGCGTTATCTTTATGAAGAATATGGCTTTTCTCAGGTTAACGAATTAGGGGCTGATGTAGCATTACGTTGGGATGAAGATCTAAAGAACCAGATTTGTTCCAATTTATTATTTGATTGTGACCCTTCTTTCGCTAATATGAACAGCTTTGAACAGGCCATGCTGCGCGGCGGTTTAATTCGGTCTCTTGATGCTTATTGCCCTGAATGCGAAAACATGGTTAACCTGGATATCGCAGAACAAAGCATTTCCATTAATGCTCAGGTCATGCGGTCAAATTGCAGTCAAGCGAATTACATCGTAGAGCGTCAGGGCATGCGAACCAATCTAACTGATATGTGGAAATTCACAATCCTTTCATATCATAGTGGTTATTATTGTCTGGAGGAAAGCTTAAAAGCTGTTAAAGAAAAAGGCTTGGCTCCTACCTGGGAAAATGTTGCCAATAATTTAAATTGCCTGGACGCCAAAGCCTATGTTGATTCTGTCTGGGATAAATTAACTGGGTTTCAATTTTACTATGCTCCGCAGCCAACTCTTTCGCCTTTTCAGTTAACTCCTACCGGTCAGGCGAATTTGGTAGAATTAGAACCTACCGCCACACCTATTCCCAGCCCCACCCCGAAGAATTACCTCACAGATGGCGAAATCCATATTTTTCTCTACCTTGATCGAAATAATAATCTGGTAATGGATTCAAATGAGTTGATTGATAATGCCACCCTTAAAGTCACATTTGCTAATGGGGTTACTGTGGAGGTGCCAGTCGTAAATGGCGAAGGTATTATTAAATATCAGAATCAGTTTAAAAATTCTGATGTAAAAATCACTGTCAAGGAACTTTTTCACCAGATCACTTTAAAGATCCCGGAAAGTGGAATGTTATTCAACATAATTCGAATACCTCCCCCGAATTTACCAGGAATTCTCCCTTAGAAGCAGGATGACTACTATGAGCCAAGTGGATAAAAAACCAAAAAGAAAATCATCAAAAGAAAAAGATCTCAACCAAGAATTGAGCGCTATGCGAGATGAGTTAAGCAAACAAGAAGCCGATATCGAGTCATCAATCCAGGAAGAAGTAAACCAAACCAGGGTTGAATCGGATGGGTTGATTGAAGCAAGATTGCCGCAAAATTTTCCACCAGATAATTCTTCTCCCAGTGCAGGCTTGGGTACAAAAATCCTCTCCACGGATGAAACATCCTCTGAGGGTGAATTACCTGATCAGACCGCCGATGAGAGTGAAATAAAACCAGCAGTTCATCCTTTTGTGACAGCAGATTCCACCGATTTGAATTCTGAAACATTACGAACCGAGACCATTCAGCCCAAATATAATGAAAATCCAACAGTACCTCATAGCGCATTTGTTCTGGGTTCTGAAGAAACTGATTTTCTGAAAGAGTTGGAGGACCGTAATAAGACGTTACCCCTCTCTGATTCTGGCAATGAAGATTTTATCAAAGAAATCACACAATCATTGGAAGATGACCCCTATCTTTCCAGAAACAACCAGAAAACCCCAACAGAAGTTGAGGAAGTCGAAGAAATCAAAGGAAGCGGCGATGGAGATCGAGATTACCTCGCAGAAATTGAAAGTGAGATTGAAAAAGCAGCCCTTGCAACCAATCCTTTTGAAGGCAATTCCATAGATCCACTGGAAAATGATTTCCTATCACAATTAAAAGATATCTTTCCGGAAGATTACACTGATGGAGCCATCACCAAGCCGCTTGATGATTTTGAAGATCTGATCGATGGAGAAGCAAAGCTTTCTTCTGAGTCCTGGCAGGAAGTATTAAATGCCACTGAGGAATCATCGCGGGAGCCAATTTCAGCCGATTTTTTGTTGCACGCGCCAACAGAACCAGACCTTGAAAATGAACTGTTTGCGGATAGCTGGGCCGAGCAGCCTGATGATGTTTTTTCACGGAATACACTTCCTGAAGGCGAATTCAAGGATCCAAACGAACCGGAAAGGGAAAGTCAAACTGAACTTGAAAGCCAGCCTGAAGAAGAAAATAAAGAATCGCTTGAAAATCTGCGTCGATCATTCATTGAAGAATTTGAACAAACTACCTGGCCGGAAGAAGAACCTTTACCCGAAAAAGAAGAGCGTTGGTTACAACAAAAATTTGTTGCCTTTTCCAAATGGACAAAATCATTAAATGGGGCAGAAAAAACTTTACTTATCATGAGTTCCTTCATCACGCTGGCAGTGATTGTCGCGATTGGTTTGGTGTTGGTTAAGTGGCAGGGAAATAAAAATATAAATGGAACGCCTCCGGAGGTAATCGCCTCAGTTGACCCCAACCTGGTTTACCCCACCGGCCTGCAACTTCCCGGTGGATGGTTTTTCTTTCTGCAGCGTGGTGAACTCAAAAACAATAAATGGGATCCCCAGACAGCTGAGTGGTTGGTCAGCTCAACCGTGCGACGTGTGATAGCAATTCCCTGGAGCCGCCAAGCAGAAGCGGTTGTGCAAACTTTGAATGAAGGCGAAGAACTTCGCGTTTTTATGAATAACAATGACATTATGAATTATGCAGTCACTGATGTAAAGCAAGTAGATCGTGAAGATGTCAACATACTCTCAGCGAACGAACCGTCTTTGGTAGTTATCCTATTTAAGAGCGATAATTCTGATCGCTGGGTTATATTCGCAAAGCCAAAGTAACCAATCAATAAAGCCCGCCATAACTGGTCCAATAACCGAACCCACAATCTCCTTACAAAGTTTGGTTTTTCACTTTGCTGCCAAAGCATATGACTTTTTTTTAGATACCTTCCACAAATGAAAATTAAATGGTGCACTTAGATTTTGGAAATCCAATTCCTCTGGCTTCCGCACATCCATAGGATAAATGGCGCTTGAAACGCATTCATTCGCAAGAAAATGAATGACATTCTACATATAGGTGCCTGCTTTCTTCCCTTCTATAATGATTAAATACGGAGGAAGACCTATGTGTGGAATATTCGGAATTGTTACCAAACACGAAAAAAATCTGGGGAACATCCTGACAGCAGCCGGACAGAGACTTTCATATCGCGGTTATGATTCTGTGGGGGTGGCCACCATTCACGCTGACCAAAGCATTGATCTCAGGAAAGATGTTGGCAAGGTACAAGCTGTCGCCGAAAAATATAATTTTTCTGAGATGAACGGCTGTCGCGGCATTCTGCAGTTGCGTTGGGCAACTTTCGGCGAACCATCTCAGGTCAATGCACAACCACATCTGGATTCAAAGGGATTGATGGTCGGCGCGCACAACGGTAACATTGTCAATAATGTACTCCTTCGCAAACAATTCAGCGCCGAGGGGATGCTGGTTCGTTCCACCAATGATGGTGAAAGCTGTGTTCATGCAGTCGAACGCCATCTCCTACAAGGAAATGGGATGTTGGATGCCATACGTTTGGCTTACCAAGATTTAGAGGGAGATTACGCTTTTGTGATTGCATCCGGTACTGATGAGAAACTATACGCGATCAAGAATGGTTCTGGTCTGATCGCAGCCTTCGGCGAAGATTTCACTTGCATATCATCCGATCTACCATCAATATTGCCACTTTCTCATGAAATTATCTTTTTGAATGATGGCGAAATCGTTGAGCTCACCCCTTCTTCAATTTCCATATATTCAGCCGAAACCGGCGAAAAAATAGAGCGTCAGGCAGAAGTGGTGATTGAGACTATGGAAGCTGCGCAGAAGGGTGGATTCGCACACTTCATGCTCAAAGAAATAAATGAACAACCGCAGGTCGCTCGCGAATTGCTGCATTTGTGGGATAGGATGGGGGAAGTTGAACAAGTTATCACAGCCATTCAACAAGCTCGCTCAGTTTATTTTATCGGCTGTGGCACCTCTTATAACGCTTGTGTAAGTGGAGCCATTTTCTTTAACAATCTGGCAAATCGAAGTGTAATACCTATCGCTGCGCCTCAATTTATGGCCCAGTACAATCAATCCACCAACTCTGAGGACATCGCCATTTTCGTGAGCCAAAGTGGGGAAACGAAAGATGTGCTGAACGCTGTAGATGTTGCTCGTCAAAACGGAATGAGAATTTTCTCGCTCGTCAATGTTGTCGGTTCTACACTTACGAAAAAATCGGAGATTTGGCTACCCTTAGCTTGTGGTTACGAAGTAAGCGTACCGGCCACAAAAACTTTCACTAACCAAATGGTTGCTTTTCTATTCCTGGCATATCGCCTGGCCGGCAAAGATTCCTCAGTAATCCATCAATTACCGCAGCTGATGGAAGAGGAAATTCGTCAAAGTATGCAAAAGGTGGTTGACTTCGTACCATTTTTCGATGGCTGGAAAGATTTTTATTGCCTGGGCTTTGGGCTTACTTACCCGATAGCGCTGGAAGGGGCTTTAAAAATAAAAGAAATCACATATGCACATTGCGAAGGTATGCTATCAACTGAATTTAAACATGGCCCACTAGCAGCAGTCAGTGATAGATACCCAGTAATTTTTGTTTCAACGAAACGGGACATTCCTTTCATCATATCGGGTATAAATGAAGTTACTTGTCGCGGAGGGTTGGCAATAGCCATCGGACCACAAAATGCCGCCTTGACTGAAAACGCCTATCATGTGTTACCGATAGTGGAAACAAATGACGAATTCCTTTCAATTTTGGCTGCCATCCCGCTGCAATTACTTTCTTACCAACTTAGTCTTAGAAAAGGATATGATCCGGATTTTCCGCGAAATCTGAGCAAGACTTTGACGGTCGATTAACGATCTACTAACTTAACTATCTCTCTTCTTATTTATTAACCTCTGCCAGTTTACCGGCTTGTCACCGCATTAACTCAAATAGTCTGAAACGGAATGTTTCATACCCAACATAAAAGTTTACTGGACTACGGGCGTTCATCTTCCCATTATAAGAATTCACTTTGCTTTTTTTTGCTATTCATTGATAATTCTTGCAGCCATTGCACCAGCCGGAATAGCGTCGTACAGAAAAATCGTATGGGTTCAGAGAAATCGATCGTGTTTGAACCGGGAGCTTTTCATTACAATCCGCTTCAAGGGGTCACCTTTTCAGATTAAGATCAATCCGATGCCCGACCAACTGATTCACAAAGCTCATTAGAGTTCTCAATTATTTTTCCCGCGAACCAATTTAAACAATTTCTTCCAATAACTGGGGTCATCCAGCTATGCGGATGAGATCGACCTTCAAGATGCTATCCAACAACATCCCAACTCGAACCATGACTCTCAAGATAGAAATTCGGTCCATTGATCCACATAAATTTACCGCCAAATTTATACGATTATTTTTGGTTTAGACCGTTTGCGTGCATCTATTACCACCCGCAGAAAATTAACCACGTGATGTAATGGACGAATATGGCTTGTTTCATCAGCATAAATTGTCTCGATAGGCACCCAATCCAATTTCAAGCCATGCTCGATACATTGGACAATCATTTCCACCTCATATTCAAATCCGCTTTCCTGGCTATGCAAAAGAATGCCATACAGGTCACGCGAAAGCAAGCGATATCCCGATTGATTATCACGGATTGGCTGGCGCATCGCCCAGGAGAATGCCCAGCTGCCTGTGGTGTTAGAGAGTCGTCGAATAAAGGGCATTTTTGTGAAATCCCGGAAGCCAATAATCAGATCCGGTTGGTTAAGTCGGTAAGCCTCCAAAAATTTTGGTATTTCAAGCGGGTCATGCTGACCATCCGCATCCAATGTGACAAGAAAATCGCAGCGCTTCCGGATTGCTTCTGCAAATCCTCGTTGCAGCGCTGCGCCTTTGCCCTGGTTGGGAATCTGCTGAAATACTTCAGCGCCTGCAGCTTTCGCAACCTTGACAGTCTCATCATGTGAGCCATCATCAATGACGATCACTGGCATAAACCGGATGGCCTTTGCAATTACAGCACCGAGATGTTTTTCCTCGTTGTAAGCCGGGATTAAAATGCAACCATTTTTCATCGTTACCTTTCAGATATCAAAAACTCAACCCAGGCTGATGTTTGAACATACCATTAACTATCGACCCACCCTGACCGCAATAATCATGTGTAAATTAATAATTGGTGGATTGTTTAAATAATACCAGTTTCAGATTTCTCTTCTCTATTCAAACAATCACCTCTACGTGATTATATCTCACCCACTCTTTGATGAAAATTGCAACTGACACTTCAGATGACCGCTGCAAACAATTGTCCTTGATTAATTTCTGCTAACCAAAATGAGCGCATTTTCCATAAGATTTTTCGAAACCTTCGAATGGATTATTCTCATCTTTTAGTATCAATTGATTGATCTTTTCCCAAGCAAGGCTGCATTCCAATTTTGTATAAGCTTTTTTTCATTTGAAAAACTTTATTTCCATAAATTTGAAGATAAATTTAGGTGAAATTTAGGAATTTGGGAATTTGGTTGTAATGAATTTCAAAAAACTATTGCATTCTTTTGAAAAATCCGCTAAAATGTGGGTAATTGTGGAGTTAAGTGGGAGAAAGTGGAGCGCCGGTTCGCCGGCGTTCTGCGAATTAAGGAGAGTTAGAACTAATGTTCCTAGGCACATTCGAACACACCGTCGATCCAAAAGGAAGAATGACTATTCCGGCTCGTTTTCGAGAGCTCATTCTTGATGGAGCATTCATAACTCTGGGCTTTGAAAATAATTTGATCGTCCTCAAAGCGCAAACATTTTCAAGCCTCTCCGACACAATTAACAAGATGAGCATCACCAACCCTGATGCACGTGACTTGCGGCGATTAATGTTTTCACATGCAATTGAAGTCGAAATCGACAAAGCAGGTCGTATCCTCATCCCTTCTCATTTACGTTCAAAAATTCAGTTGGAAGACCAGGCAATTGTTTTAGGTGCGGGAGTCTATTTCGAAATTTGGGCTCCTTCTGTATGGACGCCCCGATCGGATGAATTACTGAATGGGGAAATAAACAATAAACGATTTGAAGCCCTGGATCTTTCAATATAAAATGTCCGCCAATGAAGTTGAATCACCTCATATACCAGTACTTTACCATGAAATTATAGCCGCACTTGCCCCAAAACCATCATGTTTTTACATCGATGGGACGATAGGTGCTGGTGGACATGCCTGGGGGATTTTGAATGCTTCGAAACCAGACGGACAACTTCTCGGTTTTGACCTGGACCCCCAGGCGCTGGTAATCGCTCACCAGCGCCTTTCCGTATTCAGTGGTCGTTTCTTCCTCGTTCAGGCTTCGTACACCCGTATCCAGGAAGAAATGCACAAACTGGGCTGGAAATCTGTCGATGGGATTGTCTTCGATCTGGGTTTATCCTCCATACAATTGGATTCCCACCGGAGGGGATTTTCATTCCGGTTTGATAGCCCGCTGGACATGCGTTTTGGAGCAAGTGATCAACCGACTGCTGCAGATCTCATCAACAATTTACCAGAAGCGGAATTGGCTCGTATCCTGTGGGAATATGGCGAAGAACGTTTTGCTCGGAAAATTGCTCGTTTTATATGTGAAGCCCGGCCCATAAACACCACTTTTCAACTGGCAAGACTTACTGAGAGGGCATATGGAAATTCATCATCGAAAATTCACCCGGCTACGCGTACTTTCCAGGCATTGCGCATCGCTGTCAACCAGGAATTATCGGCCATTCAAGAGGTTATTCCAAAAGCGATAGAAGTTCTCAACCCTGGTGGAAAATTGGCGATCATTTCATTTCACTCACTGGAAGATCGCATCGTAAAAACAATATTTCGAAGAGAATCTCGTGATTGCATCTGCCCTCCTGAACAATTGATATGTACCTGCAATCATAAAGCGACTATCAAAGAGTTAACCCGAAAACCAATTGAACCTTCCTTAATTGAAAAAGAAAATAATCCCCGCGCACGCAGCGCAAAATTAAGAATCCTTCAAAAAATATAACTGGCACGACATTTGCATACTTTACCTTGAATTTTATATCTAGTATTAGGATTTTGCGATGAAAAAACAAACCAAACAAGCTTATCGACAAAAACCCTGGCGCATCCAGACTCAATGGATCAGCCTGACTTTACTAGTGGTGGTATTAGCCATATTGTCAATAGCCATGAATTTGACCATCACAACGAAATCTGCTCATGCGGGTGTCCAGGTCCGAGTTTTAGAAGCCGAACGAGAAAAACTCGAACGGTCAATCTCCGGTAATCTGACACTTTTGGCACAAATTCTCTCCGCATCTACAATGCAAGAACGTGCCAAAGAGATGGGTTACGTACCGGCAACCCAGGCGAATATTGAATACATCTATCTTTCTGAATATGTCGGTAAAGAAGGCCAGAAAATATCCATTCCGCCAGCCCGTGATAATGCTGTCGCCAATTCAATTAAACCAATCTACACTCGATCGTTATGGGATTGGGTGTTTGACAATACATTTACCATGTTAGATCGTGAAGGAAAATAAGATGGGAAAAAGCCTGATCCGCTTTTATTTAATTGGTCTGGTATTTATTGCTTTCTCAATTGCTATCGTTTATCGTCTTATCCAAATTCAGACCGATCCTTTTTTTATTACCTTAAGTGAAACTGTTGGTAATCAAGCATCAATAAAGGTTAAAAATTTTGAACCAATTCGCGGTAATATTTATGATCGTTGGGGTAATTTACTTGCCGGTAATACTGAAGTATATGAAATCGGCGTAAATCTCAACCAGGTGGTTACCACGGACATACCTGAACTTGTTATTTATCTAAGCAGCCTGACTGGCATCGATTCTAATATGATCAGAGAAAGGGTTTCAATCCCTTATAATCCAAATCCTGAAAGCGCTGATTTTGCGGTTTTTTCAACAATTTACAAAAACGCAACCAAAGAAATGGTCGCAAAAATTGAAGATGCACAGGCTGAAAATAGTCATTTACGGTCAATTTCATGGAATGGCCGCTTAATGAGAACTTATCCGGAAAACGAGATGGGTATCAACTTCCTGGGATTTTATACATCCGACGCTTTTTTCGGTGTAGAAAGTTTCTATAACAATTTGCTTTCAACCACCTCCACCAGTCAGATAATAAAAATGGCTCCATACGATGTGATGGCCATCCCTGAAATTCCACAAGGCGCCGGCATTGTACTTACAATCGACCGAGAAATTCAGTCGCGCGTCGAACAAATTATGGATCGTGCGATTAATGAAAATGGTGCCTCATCCGGAACAGCAATCATTATGAACCCAAAAACAGGCGAGTTACTGGCAATGACCACCACGCCGCGTGCCAATCCCCACCAAAGTACCGGCGGAATTTTACAGCAATATCCCATCGAGCACTTTGACGGTTCAGATTTACAAACACCCTTCAACCGTGCCATCATGCAGACCTATGAGCCCGGATCAGTTTTCAAAGTGTTTACGATGGCTGCGGCACTGGATTCCGGAACAGTTGAACCCGATACGGAATTTTTGGACACTGGCATTATCGAAATTGGCGGAATGACAATATACAACTGGGATTATGGTGCCTGGGGATTGCAAACCATGACTGGTTGCATGCAACATTCATTGAACGTATGTATGGTTTGGCTTGCGAAGGAAATGGGAACAGAAACTTTTTATAATTATCTTTCTGCCTTTAATATCGGCAAGGAGACAAATATTGACCTGAGTGGAGAGGTAACTTTTCCTTTCCTCTCTCCAAGCAACCCGACCCCCTTTGGTTCCGACCCCAATTTACCACGCTGGTATGATGGTATGATGGGTCCGCAAGCCTTCGGGCAGGGTGTGGCTGTTACGCCTATCCGCATGATTACATCCGCATCAGCACTGGCAAATCAAGGCAGGATGATGGCACCACATATTCAAAAAGCTATTTTACAAGATGGTCGTATTCGCTATTACAATCCAAAAATAGTCTCAACTCCCATAAAACCGCAAACTGCAAAAACGCTCACTGACATGTTAACTGTTTCATTGGAAGAAGAATCTTCCACCGCACTTGTGAATGGCTATAGCGTTGCCGGTAAGACGGGTACGGCAGAAATTCCCACCCGAAAAGGGTACACAAGTGGCCTGACAAACGCCTCATTTGTGGGTTGGGGACCTTCCGATGATCCTCAGTTTATCGTATACATTTGGCTGGAGAAACCCACCAGTAGTATTTGGAGTTCATTGGTAACTGCACCAATCTTTCGTGAGATTGTTGAAAATCTTGTGATTATTATGAATATCCCACCCGATTCGGTTCGAATGGAGTATGCAAGCAGGTAGCAAAAATATGTTAACTTTGGCAGATATTTTGGAAGCATTAACGGCAGAACGACCAATTGCCCCCCAAATTATTACGGGGGGTGTAGTTGATTCTCGTCAGGTAATACCTGCCTCATTATTTGTCGCCATTAGAGGTGATCACGTCGATGGTCACCAATATGTGGCAGAAGCTTTTCAAAATGGTGCTCAGGCTGCACTAATCGACCATGAAATAGATTGCAATTATTCCACCATTGATCTACGTAGTGGCCATTATCCGGTTGATGCCATCATCAAAGATCAACCGGTTGCGTTATTGGTAGAAAATACAGTTCAAGCTCTCCAAACCATTGCTCATTTTTGGCGTAATCGTCTCAAAGTAAAAGTGATTGGCATTACCGGTTCGGTTGGCAAATCAACTTCCAAAGAATTAATTGCAGAAGTATTAAGTCAGAGATTTAGTGTGTTAAAAAACGCGGGCAACTTGAATAATGAGATTGGATTGCCGCTGACTTTGTTGAAATTAAGCGAGAATCATCAACGTGCGGTTCTTGAAATGGGTTTTTATGTTGCTGGAGAAATCAAACTACTATGTGACATTGCTCAACCTGAAATTGGTGTAATTACGAATATTGGCACAGTACATGCCGAAAGAGCCGGATCTCTGGAAGCCATTGCCCGGGGAAAAGCAGAGTTGGTTGAATCCTTGCCGGAAAATGGCGTAGCTATTCTGAATTTCGACGATCCCTTGGTCCGTAATATGGCTTCAAAAACCAATGCAAACATTTTTTTCTATGGAATCGATCCATTATCTCACCTCTGGGCGGATGAGATTGAAGGAATGGGATTGCAAGGGATTCGTTTTCGAATTCATTACAACGATGATCATATACACATTCGTGTGCCATTAATCGGCCGGCATTCGGTTCACACTGCTTTGCGGGCAGCCGCAGTAGGTATTATAGAAGGCATGTCCTGGCCAGAGATAGTGATCGGGTTACAGCAAGGGCATTCCCAATTAAGACTTGCAACGGTTACCACTTCAAGCGGTGCGCTTATACTAGACGACACTTACAACGCTTCGCCTGATTCCGTCATGGCTGCTCTCAACCTGCTCGATGAACTGCAGGGCAACAAATATGCAGTTTTAGGTGAAATGTTAGAATTGGGACCTTATGAAAAACAAGGGCATGAGTTGGTTGGAAACCGAGCAGCACAAGTAGTTAGTCGATTGATCACAGTCGGTGATAAAGCAAAAATTATCGCAGAATCTGCCAGAAACGCTGGGTTGGCCCCCACAGCAATTACCTGGTTACAAACCATTGATGAAGTTGTTGATTTATTAAAAGGTACTCTGCAACCTAACGACGTCATTTTAATTAAAGGGTCGCATGGTCTACACATGGAACAAATTGTAAATGCATTGGAGATCGATTCATGAGTGGAACACCTTTAGCTTTAGCTCTTTCCGGAATTAGTTTTATGATGGCTGTAATTTGGGGACCTCCACTCTTACGGGTCTTACGTCATTTTAAAATTGGCAAGCTTATCAGGGTTGAGGGACCAGATTCACATATCAGCAAGATGGGAACACCAACCATGGGTGGTGTAATGTTTATTGTCCCGGTTACCTTGTTGACACTTTTGCTAAATGCGGTTTCATTCCTGGGACTCAACGTTTTGGGTCGTTCGGTACTTCTTCCACTTTCAACACTGATTGTATTCGGGTTGATTGGTGCAATTGATGATTGGGAGGGCGTGCGTGGCCCCCGCCAGGGAATTGGGATGCGCGCTCGAACCAAGTTCCTGCTGCAAATAATCATTGCGATCGCCATTGCGACAATCTTAAAATATGTTCTGGATGTGCCCGAGTTATTCTGGCCAGGTATCAAAGGCGAAATCAGCCTGGGCATCTTCTATATTCCAATCGCGGTCGTCACAATTGTAGGCTTTTCGAACGCCATCAACCTTACGGACGGTTTGGATGGTTTGGCCGGCTTGATCGCTGCTACTGCTTTTACTGCTTTTGGCAGTATTGCCTTGATGCAAGGGCAAACTTTCTTGGCTCGCTTTTGTTTTACTCTGGTAGGAGCGTTATTTGGTTTTCTGTGGTTCAATGTCCACCCTGCGCAATTGTTCATGGGAGACACAGGCTCATTAGCACTTGGAGCTACACTGGGTGTGGTCGCCCTCATGACCGGACAATGGCTTTTGCTCCCCATTATTGCCATCATTCCTATTAGTGAAACATTGAGTGTTGTTTTTCAAGTTTTGTATTTCAAGATGACAGGCGGGAAAAGACTCTTTAAGATGTCCCCGCTGCATCACCACTTTGAACTATCAGGTTGGAGTGAAACTCAGGTTGTTCAGCGCTTTTGGCTGGTTAGTTTGATTGGCTCCATATTAGGGATTGCATTGGCACTTGTATGAAAACAAATTGGAAAAATCGCAATGTTTTGATCATCGGCGCGGCACGTCAAGGACTGGCATTGGCGCGTTTTCTGGTTGGGCAAGGTGCAAATGTCACACTCAATGATGGTCGTGAAGAGCGCCAATTAAGCAATGAGATTAAACAACTGGCTGGAATAACCATAGATCTTCAATTTGGAGGACATCCTTTATCCATTTTGCAAGGCAAAGATCTGGTATGTATATCAGGTGGGGTGCCATTGACCATTCCTCTTATCCGCAAGGCCGTAGAGCTTGGCATACCACTTTCGAATGACTCACAAATATTTTTTGAAAGTACAGACAGCAAAGTGATTGGCATCACCGGGTCGGCAGGAAAAACAACGACCACGAGTTTGCTTGGAGAAATGGCAAAAAGGTCTGTAAAAGATCCCCAAAAGGTCTGGGTAGGCGGCAATATCGGCACACCCCTGATTGAATATGTAGAAGTCATTAAACCCGATGATATTGTTATTGTTGAACTTTCTAGTTTTCAGTTGGACCAGATGACCATCAGCCCACAAATTGCTGTGGTTACCAACATTACCCCAAATCATCTTGATCGTCATGGCACTCTTGAAGAATATACAGCAGCAAAATCCCATATTCTTACTTACCAAAGCGCTTCTGATACCGCCATTTTAAATCATGAAGACGAGGGAGCCTGGAAGTTGCGTGGCTTGGTTAAAGGGAAACTATTTAGTTTTGGTTTAAAACCCCTCTCGCCGGAACAGGACTGTGTCTTCATTAAAAACCAGAATGTCATAATTCAACGAGATGGCATGCAAAAAGCACTAACTTCTATTGAAGGCCTGCGTATCCTCGGGCAGCACAATCTTTACAATGTTTTGGCAGCTTGTGCAACTGCTGAAATTATCAAGCTTCAACCGAAAGCTATTCAAGAAGCCATCAATACATTTAAAGGCGTCCCGCATCGATTGGAATTGGTATCTGAAAAACATGGTGTCCGCTGGTACAACGATTCAATTGCCACAGCACCTGAGCGCACACTGGCTGCCATTGAATCGTTTACTGAGCCCATCATTTTATTGTTGGGGGGAAAGGATAAGAACTTGCCATGGGATCGATTGGTTCTTTCAATACATCAACAGGTTGATCATGTCGTTTTATTTGGTGCTGATGCGCAAAAAATTGAAGCAGCATTAGGCAAAAGCGATGGCATTTCACGTCCTTACAGTATTGATCGAACTTTAGGCTTGGATGACGCCATTCAGGTGGCTTACCGAATCGCACAGGCAGGGGATGTCGTTTTACTCTCGCCGGGCGCAACCAGTTATGACGAGTTTAAAGATTTTGAAGAGAGAGGAGAGAGATTCCGATTATGCGTTCATCAACTGCCATAAATACAAAACCAATCCAAAATCGAAAACGAATGGATGCGCTCTTATCCGGACTGGATATACCCGTGCTTTTAATTGTCGGGGCCTTACTGGCATTGGGCCTGGTTATCCTCTATTCAGCCAGCATGCCCGTGGCATTTTATTCATCAGCCCAAGTTTCTCCAATGTCGTATGTTGCCCGCCAGGCTGGCTTTGCAGCAATGGGACTTATTTTTGCTTTTTTCATCTCTTTCATTGATTATCGCAAATTACAAAAATTAATGATGCCGGCTTTGTTTGGTACCTGGATTCTTTTGGGTCTTGTATTAGTCATTGGCACTGTTCGTCACGGTGCAACACGTACCTTTTTCAATGGCAGTGTTCAACCGTCCGAGATAGCTAAAGTTGTTTTGATACTATATCTTTCATTTTGGTTGAAAACAAAGCAAGAAAACCTAAAAAAAATCACATTTTGGGCACTTCCAATTGGATTTGTAATCGGCTTAACTCTGTTCTTACTTTATTTGGAACCAGATTATAGTGCCATCCTGACTTTGATCGCAATCAGTGGAGTCATGCTCTTCCTGGCCGACCTGGATTGGAAACAGATCATCCTGATCTTCATGGTATCGATTCTATCGTTCGTGGGAATTATTAAAGCGACCAACACAGGCTCTGTGCGCTGGAGTCAATTCATGGCCGGTTACAAAGATCCTTATGATGCTATCAGTCAGGTGAAGCGTTCAATTGAATCGGTTGTCAATGGTGGTTTTTTCGGTGTTGGTGTCGGTCAAGGCACAGTCAAATTTACCGGTCTCGAAGTTGGCCAATCAGACACGATTTTCACTGTTGTAGCTGAAGAAATGGGTTTACTCGGTTGTATGCTGGTTATCGGCCTGTTTTTGTTATTATTCCTGAAAGGATTAAAAATCGCAATACAATCCAGCGACATGACAGGAAAATTGATCGCTGGGGGCATTAGCATCTGGATCATCACAGAGGCTTTCCTGAATATCGCCAGTCTGGTAAATATTGTGCCAGTGGGAGGAAACACGCTTCCGTTTTTTAGTTTGGGTGGATCCAGTCTCGTTTCTATTCTGGTCGGTATTGGATTGCTCTTAAGTGTTGCTCGTATTAATCATAAAGAAATTCATTCGGAAAGGAATCCATTTAATGCGGTTGTTGATTTGCGCTGGCGGGACAGGCGGCGGGGTGTATCCCGCGCTCGCCGTTCTTCAAGCACTGGAAGGTAATCTCGATGAGATATTATGGGTAGGAAGCCAGGGTGGCATGGAAGCTGAACTCGTACAAAGGCTGAAGATCCCATTTCAGGCAATTCCCGCTGCAGGGTTGCACGGCATTGGTATTCGAACCTTGCCTGCCAATCTGGTAAAACTTGCCCGGGGTGTGGCTGCTGCCGGCCGTATTCTTAAAGATTTTAGACCGCATGCTGTCTTATATACAGGTGGATTTATAGCCGCTCCTATGGCGTTAGTAGCCCGCCAAATCCCATCTCTGTTATTTGTCCCGGATATTGAACCCGGGATGGCTTTAAAATTTATCGCCCGTTTTGCTTCGATAATTGCTCTCACCTCCATGGAATCAGCAAAATATTTTAAACATCATGAACGATTGATTGAAACTGGTTATCCAACCCGTTCTAATTTGCTTCCTATTGATAAAACGATTGCCAAAACTCATTTCGGGTTGAAAACTGAAAAACCAACCATTTTGGCTTTTGGGGGTAGCAAAGGCGCGCACAGTATCAACCAGGCGCTGACAGCCATTCTTCCTGATCTTTTGGAGATTGCACAGGTGATTCATATTAGCGGTGCATTCGATTGGCATGCTACGCAGACAATATTCCAGCAACTTCCCGTCCGGCAACAGGCTGATTACAAAATTTTCCCTTATTTGCATGAAGAAATGGGCCTGGCGTTCTCAGCATCTGATCTGGTTATTTCCAGAGCAGGGGCATCAACATTAGGCGAGTATCCTCTTTTTAAATTGCCTGCCATTTTGATCCCTTATCCACATGCATGGCGCTACCAAAAAGTAAATGCGCAATTCCTTGCCAGCCAAGGAGCTGCCATGGTAATCAACGATGAAGACCTGGCCGCTAAACTATTCCCAGCATTAATTGAATTATTTGATAACCCCCATGAAATTACCAAAATGGGATCCAGCATGGCTCAGCTCTTACAACCCCAGGCAGCCTCAAAAATTGCTGATTTGTTATTAGAAATCGCGGGCAAGACCCAGACAGAAAGAGGTACTGCATGATTTCATTGAGTGTCATATTCTGGATGTATGTAATCTTGTTCGGTTTGATCGGTGCGATGCGCGGTTGGGCTCGTGAATTATTGGTTACTTTCAGCGTTATTTTGGCTCTTTTTATAATTTCTGTCCTGGAAAAATTTGTACCATTTGTTCGTGATACTTTGCCTTTTGATTCACCAACCTCAATTTTCTGGTTACGTACCGGTTTGATTGTTCTTCTAGTTCTTTTTGGATACCAAACACCGAAATTCCCTAAAATTGCCAGCTCAGGACGGTTTGTTCGCGAAGCATTTCAAGACATACTTTTAGGATTATTTTTAGGAGCTATCAACGGTTATTTTATCTTTGGATCACTATGGTATTACCTGTCTGATGCCGGTTATCCTTTCGCAATTATTTCTGCACCTGATTACACAACTGAAATCGGAATCGCCGCAGAAAAGTTATTGACCTTCATGCCACCCGTATTGTTAGGAGCCCCGGTAATCTACTTTGCCGTCGCAGTGGCCTTCGTGTTTGTATTGGTGGTCTTTTTATGAGAAAACGATTGTTTTTCATCGGGATCGGCGGCTACGGAATGTCAGCCATTGCTCGTTTGATGAATGAAATGGGTTATTCTGTCAGCGGGTCGGATCAAAAGCTCTCGCCCTTGGCTCTCGATTTACGCAAAGCAGGTATCAACGTTTATGAAGGACATCATGCCGATCACCTTGTTGGGATCGATATAGTTATACGTTCTTCTGCCATTCCGGATGACAACCCCGAAGTATCCGCAGCACATGCATTAGGAATAGCTGTTCTCAAGCGGGCAGACTTTTTAGGTGAGGTAATGCAGAAATATATTGGAATTGCCGTGGCGGGAACTCATGGAAAAACAACCACGACAGCAATGATTGCCTGGATACTGTCAGGAATGGACCAAGATCCCAGTTATATCATCGGGGGAGTTTCTAAAAATTTAGGAACAAATGCCCATGCCGGTCAGGGTAAATACTTTGTCATTGAAGCAGATGAATACGACCGTATGTTTTTAGGATTAAAACCCCAGATCGCAGTGATTACAAATAGCGAACATGACCATCCTGATTGCTACCCTACACCCTTGGATTATCAGCAAGCCTTTTTAGCCTTTGCCAGAAAAATAAACCCACAGGGTTTTTTGGTCATTTGTGGCGATGATGAAGGCAACCAGGCAATCATCAAACAACTAAGCGGAATAAATGTGATTACATATGGTTTTGGAACCCACAATAACTTTCAGTCCCGAGACCTCATAATAAATTCCAGTGGGTGTTATCACTTTTCATTCGTTCAAAAAAATTCTGGCACGGAAAATCTGGTTGTGGAAGTTGACCTTTCGATCCCGGGAAAACACAATGTATTAAACGCAACCGCCGCCCTGGCGGTTGCCCAACGCAGTGATATGGATTTGAATCGCTGTGCAAGATTGCTTCATCAGTTTAGCGGTACCGGTCGCAGATTTGACCTTTATTCAGAAACAAATGGAATCACACTTATTGATGACTATGCGCATCACCCCACTGAGATTATCACTACATTGGAAGCTGCAAAAAGCCGCTACCCCAACCGAAACTTGTGGGTAGTCTGGCAACCGCACACATTTTCACGTTCCATTGCTTTGATTGATCGTTTTGCAAAAAGCTTTGAACAGGCAGATCATATTATCGTTACGCCAATTTTTGCCTCCCGAGAGAAAAATTCTGATTTTACATCGGTTGATATTGTCACCAGGATTAATCACCGCGACATAAGGACATTTGCTTCGCATGCAGAGATTTCTCATTATCTTATCAATCACTTACAAACCGGAGACGTATTATTAGTTCTATCCGCTGGAGATGCTGACGAAATCAACCCCGAGGTAGCCAGAGGATTATTGAAAAAAGAAGGTGCCCAATGATGAACAACCAAAATAATCAAAACTTTGAGAACTCTTATTCGGATCACAATGGTTTGATCCAAATTTTTAATTACGATTTCTCTCGTCCCGACTCTAATTCATCTTTCACGCCAGTAAAACCTCTTGAGAATAAGGCTGAAATTGTCGAAAAGTTGATTAATTTTTTGAAAACTGATTGAGGAGCATATGTTTGATTTTTCTTCGGAAGTGATCCAAGCCATCAATAGTAAATTTGCAGCTGCCTGCCAATGGGATATCCCTTTGGCACAATTTACGACGGCAAAAGTTGGTGGACCGGCTAAGTTGATGATCACAGTTCGAAGTAAAGAAGAGCTGGCTGATGCAGCTGAATTGTGTTGGCAGTACCAACTTCCTTTGTTTGTTCTCGGCACTGGCGCCAATATATTGGTTTCATCGAAAGGTTTCAATGGTGTTGTCATTCATAATCAAGCAAATAAAATTCAGATGGAACCAGATCAAACACCTCCACAAATATATGCGGAATCTGGCGCAAATCTAGGGTTGGCAGCCAGAAAAGCAGCTCTGGCAGGCATCAGCGGTTTGGAATGGGCAGCTATTGTACCAGGCACTGTCGGTGGAGCTGTTCATGGAAACGCCGGTGCTTATGGTAGCAATGTACAAGCCAATCTTACGGTGGTAGAAATCTTGCAACCTAATTCAGACCCAGTGTTCTGGAACGTTGAACAAATGCAATATTCCTATCGCAGCAGTACTTTGAAAAATTCAAGAATTCCAGCAATTATTCTATCTGCCATATTTCATGGCATAAAGGAAGATCCATCCTTGATTAAGGCAAAAATGCAGACGAATAGCATTCATCGTAAAAAGACTCAACCTCCAGGTGCCAGTATGGGTTCCATGTTCAAGAACCCCCCTGGCGATTTTGCTGGCCGCCTGATTGAAGCCGCCGGATTAAAAGGGACAAGCGTAGGCGGGGTCACTGTAAGCCCGATCCACGCAAATTTCTTTGTAAACAATGAGCAGGCAACTGCAGAAGATTACTGGCAATTGATTCAAAAAGTGAAAAAAGATGTTTACGATAAATTCCAGGTCAAATTAGAGCTTGAAATCGAACCCATTGGTTTTCCTTATCCTACAGCCAGGCCAACCACACAGATTGATGGAGAACAAGATGACTAAAACCAATGTTGCCATCATTTTTGGAGGAAGATCTGGGGAACATGAGATTTCTCTCCTTTCAGCTCATTCTGTATTGAAAAATATAGATCGTAATCGATTTGAAGTCGTTGAAGTTGGCATTACATTGAACGGAATTTGGATGGTTGGTGAAGATGTTCTTGAAAAATTTGAAAACCATCAGTTGGAAGGGTTATCACCAGCCTGTGTATTGGCTGAACCGGAAAATCACCAGCTTTATTTGCAAATAAAAAGTGCAAGCGGAATTCAATTGCAGCCATATCATCCAATTGATATCTTCTTCCCGGTTTTGCACGGCACATTTGGGGAAGACGGAACTTTACAGGGTCTGCTGGAATGCATGGAAATTGCATATGTAGGCGCGGGTGTATTGGCCTCTTCGGTTGGCATGGATAAAGCTCTCTTTAAAGAAGTTATGCGCGCGATAGATATTCCTGTGGTTTCAGCTCAGGTATTTAACCGTAAAGAAATCGAGACTGATCTCGATCAAGTCATCGCTCGATGTGAATCAATCGCCCCGTATCCTCTTTTCACCAAGCCTGCCAATCTGGGATCATCGCTTGGCATCAATAAATGCCGTACACGTCATCAGCTGATAAATGGGTTGATTGATGCTGCTCAATATGACCGTCGAATATTGGTCGAAACCGGTTTGGAAAAACCAATGGAAATTGAAATTTCAGTGCTGGGAAACGAATTTCCGATCGCATCAATACCAGGCGAAATTGTACCGGGTGACGAATTCTACACCTATGAAGATAAATATATCAATGGTATTTCGCAGCTCAATATTCCGGCAGAATTGCCGGATGGAATGGCTGATCAATTACAGAATCTTGCAATTCGGGCTTTTAAAGCGATTGATTGTGCGGGAATGGCACGCGTTGATTTCTTGCTTGACCAAGATACACAAAGCATCTATTTGAATGAACTAAATACAATTCCAGGATTCACCCAGATTAGCATGTATTCAAAATTATGGGAAGCCAGTGGCATCAACTATTCCGAATTAATTACCCGGCTGCTTGATTTAGCCCTAGACCGTCATGAACAACAAAAAAAGTCACTCCACCAATACCGTAGGAGGGAAAAATGAGTAACGCCAGAGTAGTCCCCAATCGGGCTGCGCAAGTCCGAGAAAGACAAATTCAACGCACACAATCACGTGTTGAACAAACCGTCAAAAACATTAACCCAAACCCCAAACGCCCTTCGCCCACCATCCACACACGTGGCCAGATCTCCGGTATGGTTTACCCGACGCTGCCAGTAAAAAAAACCAGACGCCAATTTTATTACACGTTGGGCCAAACTGGGAGCGAAATTCGCTTCCCGGCTGTACCACAGGTTCAAATCGGTTGGCGTTTTTTGTCTTTCATTTTATTCAGTATTTGTTTTTTAGGCATATATTTTCTTTTTAGCGCCCCACTCTTTCAAGTGCAGCAAATAGAAACAGAAGGCTTGATCCGACTCACAGCAGCTGATCTGAATTCGGTCTTGGATATCAACGGCCGATCAATTGCCTGGATTGATGCATCCGTTGCTCAAACTGAATTGGCCGCAGCTTTCCCGGAATTGAAAGATCTACAGATAACCGTTTCATTGCCTAATTCATTAATAATAAGTGTGCATGAACGCCAACCAGTAATAGCCTGGAGCATGGACGATCATACCTATTGGATTGATAACGAAGGCATATTGATCCCGCCACGCGGAGAAGCTACCGATTTACTAACCATCAACGCCAGTGTTATGCCTCCATTAGTGAAAGCAAATGACAACTCTCAACGAACAGAGAAAAACATCCAATCGAAGGCTCCTTCACAAGCTGGTTTTTCTGTCGCTCAAATCCAGGGGTGGGGCGACCAAATTAATACGGAAATTGTAGATGCGGCATTTCGGTTGTCTTTAGAAATGCCGGTTGGAACAATAATCTTGTATAATCAAACTCATGGTCTAGGGTGGAAATCCGAAGGCGGTTGGGATGTTTATGTTGGGTTAACCTTGAGTGATATAGAATACAAATTAATTGCATATAATTCGTTAATTAACAAATTAGATGAAGAAGGGATCACTCCCAGCATGGTTAGTATCGAGCACTTACATGCACCTTATTATAGGGAGTAGGTAAAAATGGAAGAACCAATCGTTGTAGGAATTGATATCGGAACCACGAAAGTTTGTACTTTAATCGGCCGCATTGAAGGCGACCGCATCATTCGCATATTGGGTGTGGGCATTGAACCTTCTCAAGGCATTCGAAAAGGCTCTATTGTCGATTTGGGAGCTGCTTCGCAAGCAATTGCCCGCTCAATTGAAAAGGCACAGCGTTCCTGCGGGCTCGAAGTATCAGATGCCCAGGTCAGTCTCGCCGGATCGCATATTTCTTCAGTTAATAATCGCGGTGTTGCGGCTGTTTCTGGTGGAATGATTGATGTGAATGACATGCGGCGTGCATTGGAAGCTGCCCAAGCTGTAAATATCCCCCATAACCGCGAAATCATCCATGTCATACAACGGGGATTTATCGTGGATGGGCAGGATGGGATCCGTTCACCGATTGGCATGCATGGATTTCGACTGGAAGTTGAAGCCCACATGATAACGGCAGCAGCGGCAACAGTTGAGAATATTCGTCAAAGCGTGGAAGGTGCTGGAGTCAATGTCAACCAGTTTGTACTAAATCCATTGGCATCTGCCGAAGTGGTTTTATCGGAAACAGAACGTAATATGGGTGCCATTGTATGTGATATTGGCGGCGGCACCACCGATCTGGCTATTTACATTGATGGTGATGTCTGGCATACAATGGTTTTGGCGGTAGGTGGAAATCACATCACTTCAGACATTGCTCATGGGTTACGTTTGCCAATGGATGAGGCCGAGAAAGTAAAGATTAAGTATGGACATGCCATCAAGGAAGAGGTAGGCGAAGACCAGATGTTCACCGTCAAAAGCTTTGGTGATGAATCGATGATTCAAATTCCACGCCGTGATCTAGCTCACATAATCGAGGCACGCGTTGAAGAAATATTCGAATTAGTATTTCAAGAAATTAAGCGCTCCGGATATGACGGGCTCCTGCCGGCAGGGATGGTATTAACAGGTGGCAGCAGTTTATTGCCTGGTATTCGTCCGCTGGCTAGTAAAATCTTAGGTTTACCGGTACGGCTGTCTCGCCCTGAAAATTTGGTTGGTTTGGTCGATCAACTCAATTCCCCAGCTTTTTCGACCAGTGTTGGATTACTCTATTTTGCGTTAGCGATGAACGAATCGACAATGCCCGCGCGTGGCGGTCGATTTGTATCGAAAGTAGGCGGTTCAGATCTGCTTTCAAGAGTGTTGGATTTCTTAAAAAAGATTTCACCATAACCTGGAGATATCTGAATCAATTTTTATTTTTTTTTTATCGGGAGGTAAAAAATGGACGGAAAGACCCAAATACAATCAGAGTCATTTGCAAGAATCAAAGTTGTAGGTGTCGGCGGCGGTGGCTGTAATGCAGTTAATCGCATGATCCAGGAAGGAATGTCCGGGGTCGAGTTTATTGCCGTTAACACTGATGCACAAGCTTTATTGCTCTCACAAGCAGAAATGCGCGTGCGTATTGGAGACAAATCCACTCGCGGCTTAGGCGCGGGAGGAGATCCTACTATGGGCCAAAAATCGGCTGAAGAATCTGCGGAAGAACTGTATGAAGTTTTACGCGGTTCCGACATGGTTTTCGTCACATCAGGCCTTGGTGGTGGTACCGGAACTGGCGCAGCCCCAATCGTGGCGCAAATCGCAAAAGAAGTTGGCGCTCTGACAATCGGTGTGGTCACACGCCCCTTCAGTTTTGAAGGCGCACATCGCCAAAAAGCAGCCGAAGGTGGCATTACCCGCTTGAAAGAACATGCTGACACCTTAATTGTCATCCCGAACGACCGCTTATTGCAGATCGTTGAGAAACGCGCCAGCCTGCAAGATGCGTTCCGCATGGCAGATGATGTTTTGCGGCAGGGCATTCAAGGCATTTCTGAATTGATCACCATTCCTGGCATGATCAACCTGGACTTTGCCGATGTACGCGCAATTATGAGCGAAGGCGGTGCAGCACTAATGGCAGTTGGACGTGCATCCGGTGAAGATCGTGCTCGTGTAGCTGCTGAAGCAGCCATTTCCAGCCAGTTGCTCGATATCACCATTGATGGTGCACGTGGAATTCTCTTTAATGTGACCGGCGGACCTGATCTGACACTCTTTGAGGTCAATCAAGCTGCAGCAATTATCAAAGAAACTGCACATCCGGATGTCAACTTGATCTTCGGTGCAGTCATTGATGAAAACCTGGTCGATGAAGTTCGTATTACTGTCATCGCAACAGGATTTGACCGCGCTGGAGTGCGGCAAACGCCTGCATATGAACCACGACCAGCCAGCCGCGAAGAAGAGCGCCGATTTAATTCGAATGCACCAGTCCAAAAATCCGAACAAAAATCAGCTGCCTCATCGACTGAATTCCAACCCCACGTTTTTAATACAGAAGATTTGGATATTCCTGCTTTCTTACGCAATCGACCGCAAAGATGAGCAAAAGCTTCACTCATGCAGTGGAAATTTGGAGAAATTATTTATCCAAAATATTCCAACTCTACAGAAAGTGAAAAAAGGAATTCAAGCGATGAAAAAACCCATAAAAGCTCCATTTCACCTCCCACTTACTCCACACAATTTTTCGTAAGATTCTACTTTTTTCTCCCACAATTAAAAAGTAGAAATCTCCAAGAATGTAAAAACCACCGATACGCGCACGGTGGTTTTTTTATTTAATCCTCACTTTTTCTTAATGTTTGCTGAATGATGAAATTCAATCAGTTCCGACCATCGCCAATATCTTCGGGTATAAATAAATTTGAGAGGAATAGACTGCCTGTATACTTAATTTTCTCAGTAAAACAAGTTCAACTATTAACAACATTAAACAATAGAGCATGCGTCAAAATATCATGGAAATTTTAAGAAAACTAATGTGATTCTTGCTTGCAGCAATAATTTTCTTGTGCTAAAATAAAAATCCATACATACATGGTCAAATCATACAAATACCCCTACATATGGGGGTATATTTAACGTGGTGAGTAACAACAAATAAATATTTATGGACAGATCAACCAAAGGAGGGTGCATTGAACTGCCCCTATTGTCAAAGTGATAAATCTCACGTCATTGATACTACCCATGACAATCGTGGGGGAATTCGTCGTCGACGGGAATGTGACAACTGCACGCAAAGATTCAGTACCTATGAACGACCGATCCTTGCCACACCTTTAATCATCAAACGGGATGGCACCCGCGAAGAGTTTGACCGTGAAAAACTTCTACGCGGCATGCGCATCGCATGTGCCAAACGGCCTGTTTCAGCAAGCGAAATTGACCATATGGTCGGTGAAATTGAAAGCGCAATCCAAAAAATGGGGCGGTCAGAAATCTCCTCACGTGTCCTTGGAGATATGGTTATCAGCCGCTTGAAAGATTTGGATCAAATTGCTTACATTCGCTACACAATTGTTTACTTGAATCTGGGTGATCTGCAAGCCATACGCAAAGAAATTGATCGACTACTGGAAGCTTAGTCTTGGAGGCTTTAATGTCCGAACTTAATAGTAATATAGATGTTGAACAAAACAAGGGATTGCTGCCAACACCACCCATGCCAGAAAACCTCCCTAAAATCGACCTGTCAGAAAATTCCAGACAGGTGCTCTCGAAACGTTACCTCCGCCGCGGCCATGACGGTCAGCCGATGGAGACAATTGAAGAAATGTTCTGGCGAGTTGCTTATCATGTCGCCAAAGTCGAAGAAAATTGGGGTGGTGATCCAATAACGCTGGCGGTTGATTTCTATGATCTTCTAATCAATAAACGCTTCTTTCCCAACTCCCCTACTTTTACCGGGGCGGGCACGCCGTTAGGACAACTGGCCGCTTGTTTTGTTTTACCCATCGATGACGATATGGGAAAAATCTCCACTGGAATTTTCCAAACATTGCGCGATGCTGCACTCATTCAACAAACCGGGGGTGGCAATGGTTTTAGTTTTTCGCGTCTGCGTCCAAAAGATACTCTCGTGAAATCTTCTGCCGGACGCGCTACAGGTCCTGTCGGATTCTTAAGTGTCTATGACCACGCTTTTGGCGAAGTAGCTCAGGGCGGAACCCGCCGCGGGGCTAACATGGCAGTATTACGGGTAGATCATCCGGATATTGAAGAATTTATTAGCTGTAAAACGAATGAGAGCGCTATAACAAATTTCAATATTTCTGTGGGTATCACGGATGCCTTCATGCAAGCCGTTGAAGATGATGCTGATTGGGATCTGCGTTTCCCGGATGTCACTTCTCCGCAGCATAAACAATTTAAAGGTACTCTCGATCAGATTGAAGCTTTGGGTTACCCAATCAAGACCTACAGAACTGTGAAAGCCCGCGAACTATTTGCAAAAATCGTCCGGCAAGCCCATCATAATGGTGAACCAGGTGTTCTCTTCCTGGATGCAGCCAATCGCTCGAACCCGGTTCCGCATTTGTACGCGCTTGAAGCAACCAATCCATGCGGTGAACAATGGCTCGGCCCATATGAAAACTGCTGTCTTGGTTCAATCAATCTTGCCCAATATTGCCAGGATGACGGTGGAGTAAATTGGGAGCAATTGCGTAAAGATACAGTCCTTGCCACAATTTTCCTGGACAACGTCGTAGAAGCAAATGCGTATGTGCCTGCTGTCCCGCAACTACGCGAATCCGCGCTGCGTGCCCGGCGAATTGGTCTTGGCATCATGGGTCTGGCAGATTTAATGTACCACGCTGGCATTCGCTACGGATCATCAGACGGGCAGGAATTCGGTGCCCAAATTATGGAATTTGTGCGTTTCCATGCCATGAAGACCAGCATCGAATTGGCTCAAGCACGCGGACCATTCCCAGCTATCAAAGGCTCGATTTATGACCCACAACACTTGACCTGGAAACCACCAATCAGCATTATTGAATACGTTAATAACTATGATCGGCCGGCTGTAGATTGGACCGAAATCACCGAATCCATTAAAATGCATGGAATCCGCAATGCAGCACAGACAACTGTAGCCCCAACAGGTACCATATCAACGGTCGCAGGCTGCGAGGGGTATGGTTGCGAACCAGTTTTTGCCCTGGCATACATCCGCCATGTTAACGATCAAGGTTCTGATTTACAATTAACATATGCATCTCCGGCTTTTGAGAAAGCATTGCGAGATTATGGCATGAACAGCGATCAGCGAGAAAAGATCTTTGAGCAAGTCATGAATGAGGGTTCTTGCCAAAATATCATCACGATTCCAATGGAGATTCGTAATACTTTTGTCGTCTCCGCTGATATCAGCGCCGAAGAGCATGTTCGCATGCAGGCTGCTTTACAGGCGTTCGTTGATAATTCACTTTCAAAGACCGTAAATTTCCCGGTTTTTGCCACCGAGGAAGATGTCGCCATGGCTTACCAACTGGCTTGGGAACTCGGCTGCAAAGGTATCACCGTATATGTCACAGGATCACGGGAGACTGTGGTTTTGGAGACGCATGCCACGGCAAATGAGAAGCTGGGCGATGAGGCCAAACGGCAAGCAGAAATTTCTGCTGAGAGATCGACATTGTGGTCGGAAAGCAAAAAACCACGCCCACGTCTGCTCAATGGTTTTACCTATCAAATTGGCACTCCCCTGGGCAAAGCCTTTGTTACCATTAATGAAAATGGTGGCACCCAGCCTTTCGAGGTTTTCGTCAACTCCGCCAAAGCCGGCTCGGATACCGCGGCTGTCTCGGAAGCAATTGGACGTTTGATTTCCTACATCCTCAGGCTTACTTCCTCAATTGAACCCAGTAAACGCCTGGGAGATGTCGTTTCACAACTGAATGGCATTGGCGGTGGTCGCCCAATGGGCTTTGGAAGTAACCGTGTGCGCTCTTTGCCTGATGGTCTTGCTCAGATTCTCACGGATTACCTCCAGAATCGCGATGAGCGGATTGCCAATAATCCTGAACTTGAGAATGGAAATCCGCCAGCCCGTCAAGAAAAAACTGCCCATATAGAAGTACCGGCGGTTCAAAAAATGATGCAAATTGGTGATCTATGCCCTGAATGCGGCCAGGCAGCTTTTGTCAATGAAGAAGGTTGTCGCAAGTGCTATGCTTGCAATTACAGTGAATGCTAAGAAACTATTTTAAGTTTTCAAACCATGTTACAGGGGTTCATCTTCGTGAACCCCTGTTAATTTTTACCTAAATGTAAGGTGACTCGCATAAGACTGCCTTCATTTTTCAATTTATTTTCATTGCCCTAAAAATTCCCACCATTTTGACCCATTTTTCCATTTTCAATTTCATGTATAATTATTTTTTATCCCTTTAATATTAAAACAACCAAATATATTCAGGATTTTCTCATCATAACCCCAGGGAATGAGCATGGAAGAAAAAGAAGCAATAAAAGACGCATTTACCGAATTAGCTCCGCGTTATGAGAAAGTGGTGGATAATGAGTTGCATAAGTTCTGGGGGTGGAGCTATTACGCTTTTATAGATAACCTGATCTATCATACACCAACCATTAATGGTGACCGCATACTGGATGTTGCCACAGGCACGGGACTTATACCCCGTAAATTAATTGCCGATAAACGCAACGCGAATATTACCGGTATTGATATCACCCTGGCAATGCTTAAAAATGCTCAGAAAATTACAGCGAAAGAAAAAACCGATAAAAAAATCGGGTTTACTGCCGGTGACGCGATGTTGATGCCGTTTCGATCAAATAATTTTGATTTGGTCATGAGCGGCCTGGCCACACACCATATGAATGTCCCAAAACTATTAAGTGAAATCCTGCGCGTCTTAAAAGAAGGCGGACGATTTTCTCTCGCCGATGTCGGCGGAGCAAGCATTTGGGGCTCTCCGATTTTTTCATTCTTCATAAAAATATTGGCCTACATTTATTTCTTTATCACCGAAAATAAAGACCGTGCCTGGGCAGAAGCCACTGCAGTAGCCAATATTTACACGAAAGAAGGCTGGCAGGAAGTGCTGACCGAAACTGGATTTACAGATATCCGCATAACAAAATTGGAATCTAAAAATATTTGGGTCCCGGACCCATTGTTGATCCAAGCCAATAAACCTTATCAAATTCCTGGGGAGGAAATTAAATGACTACGACAAGAGAACTTTTACGGCAGGGAAAGAAAGCAGAAATTTGGGCAAAGCTGTGTGGATATCTAGATCTCAGCACAAAAGAATTTATGGAAATTCAAGAACGTTTGCTCCTGGAGCAAATTGAATACTTGAAAAAGAGTGAGATAGGGAAACATCTACTCGGCAATAAGGTGCCTACCAGTGTTGAAGAGTTTTGCGCCACTGTGCCATTGACCCGTTACAGTGATTACCACCCATTTTTCAAAGATCAAAATCCGGATCTCCTGCCAGCACCACCATTTGTTTGGGCGCGAACGTCCGGCCGATCAGGCGAATACCCCTATAAATGGGCTCCATATACCAAAGCCATGTTCGATCAATTGGGTGAAGGCTCGCTGACTGCCATCATCTGTTCTTCATTGACACAAAAAGGTGAAGTCCTGATCGACCCTAAAAATGTTCTCTTATTGGGAACCGCACCCCCACCGTATATGTCCGGATATCTGAGTCTATCGGTTGAAGAACAATCTGGTTTCCAGTTCGTACCCCCGCTTGAAGAAGGCGTAAAAATGGAATTCGGCGAACGCATAGCGACCGGTTTCAAAACTGGAATGATCACCGGGTTGGATTATTTCTACGGCCTGGCCAGTATTCTAGCCAAAATGGGTGAACGCTTCGAAAACGGTTCAAATAGCATGAAAATATCCGCTGCCATGCTGCGACCGGACGTGTTCTTCCGTTTGTTAAGAGGCTATTTAACTGCCAAAATCAATAAAAGAAAATTGCTGCCGAAGGATATCTGGAAATTGAAAGGCGTGTTAACAGGTGGAACGGATACTGATGTGTACCGTGAGCGCATCAAGTATTATTGGGGTCAAGAACCATTGGAGGGTTACGCTTCCACAGAAACGGGTATCCTGGCATTCCAAAGCTGGACCTTCGACGGAATGACCTTTATGCCCTATGGCAACTTCCTTGAGTTCATACCTTTTGATGAGCATCTCAAAAGCAAACAGGATGCCGAATATATCCCTAAAACTGTATTGTTCGATGAACTGCAGCTTGGAATCTACGAGTTGGTTACTACAAATTTGATGGGAGGCGTTTTTACACGCTACCGGATAGGTGACCTGGTTGAGGTGATTGCCTTGAAGGATGAAAAAGCTGGAATTGATCTCCCTCAAGTTCGCTTTTATTCGCGTGGTGATGATATTATTGACCTCGCCAGCATGGTGCGCTTTACAGAGCGAACCATTTGGCAGGTAATCGAAGCTTCAAACATGGATTATACTGATTGGACCGCTCGCAAGGAAGACGATCATGGCAAGCCAATTTTGCATATTTATATTGAATTAAAGCCTGGCGATGAAACAACTGAAGCAGAAATGGATCGATTAATCCGTGAAAGTTTCAGAAAAGTTACGGTTGAGTTTGCAGATTTGGAAAACATGCTGGGAGAAGACCATCTTAAAGTAAATCGGATCAAGGATGGTGCCTTTGCCAGATATATGGAAGAGCAAAGAAGCAATGGCGCAGATCTTGCACACATCAAACCGAACCATATGCAAGCAAAAGATACTGTAATAGAAAGGTTGCTGGCGTAGAAATTTAGAAATGAATCGTAAATGAACTTTTCGCTCAACACTATCCTCTCATTCATAGCTTTCTTTTCTTACGGCGCATTGTACATTGCTGTTTCTGTCTCCAAATCCAGTACTCAATTGCGGGAACGGAGGGCTTTCCGCATCTATTTAATGAATATGCTGCTCTGGTCATTCAGTGCATTTTTCCTGTCGCTTGGGACATTCGGTAATGCAACCTTTTGGTTTCGTCTGATGATATTCGGAGCGGTAGGTATTTCAATTACACTGATGCGCTTTGTTCAAATCGTGCTTCGCTATCAGTGGAAGTGGATGGTTTGGGTATATATCTATGTCGCCATCAGCATGGTGATCAGTCTTTTCACAGGCCTGGTCATTCAGAGTGCATCTGTTCAAGGAGATGTGATCCATTACGAATTTGGCAGCTTAATCGCGGTGATTGCTGGGCCAGGTTATTTGCTCAACATATTTAGCCTGGTTCAGCTTTTACGCGGTTTCCACAATTCAGACGATCTCATCCAGCGCAATCGTCTGCGCTATTTGATCTTTGGATTGGGTTTGGTCATTCTCTTTTCAACGGTTAATTTCACGCCTTTAGGTAAGTATCCGATTGATATTCTGGGCAATACCATTGCGGCGATGATTCTGGGTTATGCAATTTTGCGGCATCAATTGCTCGATATTAAAGTGATCATCCGCAGGAGTCTTCTTTACTCCATTCCAACAGTTCTGATCGGAACAGCCTACTTCCTAATCATTTCTTTGGCAATAAGTATTATACACGTCTATTCCACCATAGAAATCTTTGGGCTTTCTCTTATCGTGGCTGTATTGACTGCTCTGGTAGCACAACCATTTCGTGACCGCGCACAACTTTGGCTTGATCGACTTTTCTTTCGCGAAAAGTATGATTCAAGCCTTATGCTGCAGCGATTGAGCAGTAATGCAGCTACAGTGTTGGATTTGGAAAAGATTCAACATATGATTTTAAATGAGATTACCTCTGTTTTTCACATAAAAAACGCAGGGTTTCTCTTGAGAAAAGGGGTTGGCGAGGGTTATATTTTAAGCGCTTATATCGGGTTGGAACCATATGTAAAGATCCGCTTTAATGAAAACCATCCCATCATCCTTTATCTCAATAGTTACAATAAAATTCTATTAAAAAAAGATATCGAGGTTTTGCCACATTTTCGAGCCTTATGGGTGGAAGAACGACATGACTTGGCTCAAATTGATGCGGAGTTATTCATCCCATTAAAAGTTAAAAATGAGCTGGTCGGAATTTTCCTTGTTGGCCAAAAACAATCGGAAACCCCTTATTCACTAGATGATATCTTGACTTTAACCACATTAGCGAATCAAACCTCGGTTGCGATCGAAAATGCTCGTCTTTATACCGTTGAACAAACAAGCCGTGAAGAAATTACCAAACTTTACAACATGTCGCGCCAGTTGGTTGCCTCGGATAATACGGAAGAGATAATGAAAACCGTTGCCAGATTTGCGACAGAAAGTATCAATGTCACCTATTCACGCATTCTAACGCGCGATGATAATGGCAACTTTACCTTGAGAGCCTCTTTTCCCGCTCGTGACCTCAATCACAATATAAATTCAAATCAAATTGAACTACTTACAGGCCAACCATATTTCAAAATACCCTTTGATAAGGGGAATCCAATCGTTATCGAGCATTCTGATCCATTCGTAAATGAAGATGTAAAAAAGATCCTTTTTCTGGATTTTGCAAACAGCGTGTGTTTATATCCATTAAAAGTAGTTGATGAGATTATTGGCTTGCTGGTCCTGAGCGAAGAGCGCAAGACAACCCGCGAGCCATTCGATGCCAACAAACTTCAATTGATTAGCCTGGTTGCCGATCAGGCTGCCAGTGCCATCCGCCGCGCCAGCCTGCATGAACAACTGGAAGACAATTATATTCAAACAGTGTTGGCATTGGCAAATGCTGTCGATGCACGTGATAAGTACACCGAAGACCATAGTCTGCGCATGGAAAATTTAGTTGAAAAAGTAAGCATCGAATTTAATTTCAGTGATGAGCAAATACAAACAATGCGCTGGTCAGCCAGACTGCACGATATTGGCAAAATCGGAATTGCGGATGGTATTCTTAGTAAAGCAGGACCATTGGACGATTCCGAGTGGATAGAAATGCGGAAACACCCAACAATTGGTTACAATATTTTAGCCCCTATCAAGAAAATGTCTTCTGTCGGACCAATTATTCTGGCTCATCACGAGAAATTTGATGGCAGCGGCTACCCGAAAGGTCTGGTCGGTAAAGAAATACCTCTGGGAGCTCGGATTTTATCTGTGGTTGATTCATTTGTCGCCATGACCGATGACCGCGTTTACCGCCGAGCACGCACTCGGGAAGATGCCTTCCAGGAATTGAAAGTTTGTAGTGGCACACACTTCGATCCGGAAATCATAAGTGTATTTTTGCGCTTGTTTGATCAAAAAGAAACATCTCAAGAATCGATCTCAAGTGAGACAATTAACCACAAGCCCATAGATTCGCCCCCCCTTACATCTTTGTAATTAAGTCTGAATTTGGTTGTTGCCGGGTTTACAATAAGTCCATGAAATTAGCCACAGGATTAATAATTGGATTGTTGTTTACATCAGCATGCAAACCCCTCGTAGCTGAGCAACAAGCAATCCCAATAACGCTTGCTACGCCAACAAAAACATCAACTGTTCAATTAACTCACACCTTTACAAGCGCTCCTTCAATGACTGGCACAAATACAAAAACGAACACCGCCACAGTTACCATTACTCCCACAATCACCGAAACCGCAACAATCACTTCTACAGCAACATTCGATTTCCCAGAAGTGACTGTGCACACACAGGCACACTGCCGTTATGGACCTTCCAGCGCTTACCTGCATGCAGCTGATCTTTACCCGGGTGATACCGGTCAGGTGCGCGGAAGATATGTTAATAGCAAATGGCTTCATGTTAAATTTGATAAATTAAATTACTGGTGTTGGGTATCCCCTTCTGTGATTGATATCGTTGGAGATATCTCTACAGTTCGATTTATAGAGCCAAATCTGCAAAGTATCGGCTCAAACATGTATGGTCCACCGCAAAATGTACAAGCAACACGAAATGGGGATCAGGTCGTGATCAGCTGGTCTCAAATGAACATGACCGAAGACAAAGACCGAGGCTATTTTATTGAAGCCTGGGTTTGTCAAAATGGAGCATATCTTTGGTGGACCATTTCATTTCCCGACCAGTACACAACTTCTTACACAGTTTTAGATCAAGATGGTTGTGCGTATCCTTCTTCTGGCGTTATCTATACAGTTGAAAAACACGGCTATTCGCAGCCTGTAACCATCTTATGGCCTTAGTGATACCAAATGATGGCTAATTCAGCGTCAAATCTCGTTAAAAAGCCTGGAAAAGCCCGTCTTATATTATTGCTGCTACTGGTTTTGGTCTTATTCTCGTGTAATGCTGATCCTGATAGGAGTCCTGAAATGGCCGGTAAGCCCGGTTTTTCCACAAACGCAACTCTGGGTGCTTCATCATCAATCGCCTACTCACAAGGAATGTTAACAACTGCAACAGTCATAAAAAGCAAGACATCGAGTGCGATTGCACCTCAAACTGCGACAGTACCATCTACCTTAACAGCTACATCAACCTTAACAGCTACATCAACCGCAACTGCATCCCAAGTACCCACCTATGTTATTCTACGCGGAGAGGTCAATGTGCCACACGTAAGTTGTTTTTATGGGCCTCACAAATCCTATCTTTACAAATATGGGCTTGTCGGAGGCAGCAATCTCGAGATTATTGGTCGTAATGTGGATACAGACTATATTCAGATTCGAGCAATCGGCGGTACCAATCCGTGTTGGATGAATTCAAAATGGATGGATATTAAAGGGGATATTTCAACAATTGAACCGATTGACCCCCTGACATTAACACTTCCACAATCGCCATATTATGGTCCTTTGAGCGGAGTAACTGCACGTCGCGAAAATAATACTGTCACAATCTCATGGAATTATCTGAATATCAGTCCAGGCAAAGATTCAGAACAAGAACCCTACCTTCTGGAAGCATGGGTGTGCCAACAAGGACAGATAAAATTTATCCCGGTTGGAGCTTATCAAAACACTGTCCAATTAGAAGATGAAAAAGGTTGCAACCAGCCATCGCATGCCCGAATTTATGGTGTCGAGAAACACGGCTACACACGACCGGTTGAAGTTGTCTGGCCTTAATATTTGTAAACCAAATCCATTTTCAAATTGAATAAGCTGGTCGCGCTATCGCAGGCGACAAAAAATGAATTGCAGATAAATGGTGGTAATTTCCCGACAATCGTACTGATTTTAGAATGTCATTTTTCACCGTCAAAAAACTTATGCATTCCCTCTGCTCACCAAACTTTGCTGATTGGGCTGTTATTGCCAGCGCAGCAATGCAATCTCCCGTGCATTGGACAGGATTGCTGCAACGTGAGCTTTTTACCCTCCTACACACACGATCAAGATGTGGAGTATTACGAACTAACTTGAGAAGTAAAATTCAAGGCTTATTATGTCTCTTTCACGTTAGATCTCTCGTAAGGGCGAAGCATTCGGGAAGCCATTCCATCCTATAAAAACATACCCGTTGCGAATGCTTCGCCCACACGCCAATTACTTAAAACTTAAAGATGTGGTCTGGTCGTAACTCACAAACCATTGGTGCATTACGAACACTCCCTACGCCTTGCTTGAATTGCGATATGCTTTTTTTATCCTCGGATACCGCTTTTCAGAGGATTAACCGAATCTAACAAAGACATTTTTCCATCAGTTATTATCGGTTTCAATTAAAGTATAAAAATTGCAAAAAGGGGTAGAATAATGCGATCTATTATAGAGTGGATTTAAGTTAAGAAGAAACCGGCAATCCATTCGGGAAGTCGCAATTATGATTTCAAAACTTCAAAAAACTTACAGCGAATATCCACAGAAGTTTTGGGTTATTGTTGCAGTCTCATTTATTGACCGGGTTGGTGGAACACTGCTTTTCCCGTTTTTTTCTCTTTACATCACCCAAAAATTTAATGTTGGCATGACAGAAGCTGGTTTTATTTTAGGACTTTTCGCGATCTCTGGTCTAGCAGGCGGCATGGTGGGTGGAGCCCTGACCGATAAATTTGGTCGCAAGAAATTAATTATTATTGGATTAATTTTTAGTGCATTAAGTACTCTCTTTTTTGGTTTCATCTCTGTATACACATTGTTAATCCCCCTGGCGATTGCAGCGGGTTTTCTTTCAGAACTGGCTGGGCCGGCACATTCGGCCATGATTGCTGATATCTTGCCAGAAAACCAGCGCAGCGAGGGTTTTGGTGTCCTTCGCGTAGTTGGGAACATGGCCTGGATAATTGGCCCGACCGTGGGCGGTTTTGTGGCCAATTATTCATTCTTTGCTCTCTTTGTGACGGATGCCATCATCAGCTGCATCGTGGCATATTTATTTTTTAGGCTCGTACCGGAAACCCAACCGCTGGCGACCGATGAAACACAACACCTTTCTCTCTCTTTAACTTTTCGAGGATATGGCCAGGTGCTTAAAGATTATGCCTTTGTAGCCTTTCTTGTTGCCGGCATTTTAATGGGGCTGGTATATCAACAAATGTACAATTCCCTGCCTGTTTTCCTTCGCAATGTTCATAACATTAATCCAAGTGGTTATGGGTTTTTATTGACAACCAGTGCAATTGTGGTCATTCTTTTTCAGTTCTCGGTATCGCGCAAGATTAAGTTTTCACCGCCATTCTTAATTATGGCTGCGGGTGTCCTTTTTTATGCCTTGGGCTTCAGCATGTTTGCTTATGTTTCATACTATGGTCTGTTTGTTCTGGCAATTGTAATCATCACGGTCGGAGAAATGCTGATCATGCCAACCTCACAGGCACTGGCAGCCAATTTTGCTCCGGTTGATAAACGTGGGCGTTATATGGCCGTATTTGGTTTAATTTGGATGATTCCCGCCACAATTGGACCATCTGCAGCCGGTATAATTTTGGATAATTTTAACCCCAACCTATTATGGTACCTGGGAACAATTCTTTGCCTAATCTCGGCAGCTTCATATACCCTTCTTCATTTTCGCATTGGCGGACGAATTCGGTTTTCTCCCATGACGAATACAGACATACTTCCGTCGGGTGAACAAAATTCATAATTGGATAGCATTGTTTTAAATGATAGTAATAATAAAAAGTTGATTTTGTTTATGTAAAAAATTTCTCATTTAAGCGAAAGTATTATAGACTTGTCGTATCAATGAAAGGAGTTTATTATGCGTTATGCAATTTCTGGGACCGTTATGCAAGCACTGGAGGTAGAACTTACTCAAGGCGAGTCGATTTTTACGGAATCAGGTGGAATGGCCTGGATGGCTGATGGGATCGAGATGTCCACAAACACACGCGGGGGGTTAATGACCGGTCTAGGCCGTGCATTATCAGGTGAATCACTCTTCATGACCACGTATTCCTGTACCGCTCCAACCGCCATGGTAACCTTCACCCCTGATGCACCTGGCAAGATTTTGCCCTTGCAACTGGCTCCGGGCCAGGTAATTATTGCCCAAAAAGGTGCGTTTATGTGTGCCCAACATTCAGTACAAATGGAAATGCACTTTAGAAAGAAATTGGGGGCCGGTTTATTTGGAGGCGAAGGTTTTATCTTACAAAAAATTACTGGACCTGGTATTGTATTTTTAGAGATTCCGGGAGAGATTAAAGAATATAATCTGGCGGTTGGTCAACGCCTTAAGATCGATCCTGGTCACATCGCTGCCTTTGATCCTTCTGTCACTTATGACATTGCTGCAGTAAAAGGGATAAAAAATATTATGTTTTCAGGAGAAGGCCTTTTCCTGGCATCTTTAACAGGACCTGGTCGAATCTGGCTTCAGACAATGCCAATTTCCAATCTGGCTCAGGCAATAAGAAAGTACATTCCCACCAAAAGCAGTTAAATTTTTTTCATTAATGAAGGGTCTCTAATTGATGGGACCCTTCATCATGCGGATTAGATTAAGCCAAAACAAACAATCTTTCACGATTTATTTAATAAGAACAAACCAATATTGGAACCGAAGGACAAAACACGAGGGATCAAATTAATAATTTATAATTTTAGAATCAACCTCTCCGGATCAATACAGGAGGGGCTTCGAGGGTAATATGGCTAAACATCTTATATTAGTTGCAGGAAATATTGGATCAGGAAAAACTTCATTAACAGAACGAATCGGCTCTCGCTTAGGTTGGCGAACAGCTTATGAATCTGTTACAGATAACCCCTATCTTCCCGATTTCTATGCCAATATGGCAGCTTGGTCATTTCATTTGCAAGTGTTTTTTCTCGGCCATCGAGCTGAACAGCATCTCGAAATGGCAAATGATCCGCGTTCGGCCATTATCGATCGAAGTATTTATGAGGACGCATATATCTTTGCGCGTGCTTTACATGATATGGGTAATATTAGCGAGCGTGATTATCAGACTTACCAAAAAACATTTTCTATGATCGTGCAGACACTCCCAAAACCAGCTCTACTGGTTGTTTTAGAAGCACCGGTTGATATACTGATGAAACGCATCCATCGGCGTGGACGTGATATGGAATCAGGTATTTCAGCTGATTATTTGGAGCGTCTCGACCTGTATTACAAAGATTGGCTTCAAAATTTTGACATTTGTCCAGTACTCACGATCAAAACAGATGACCTCGACTTCGTTCATAAGCCCAAACATCTTAACCTGGTAGTCGAACGTATCCAAGACAAATTAACCGGCAAGGAAGAGATGATATTCTCCGATTGATTGTTGATATTCCTACCCCTTGTTTGTTAGAATCTCCCGTTCTTTCATCAGAAACGGTGTTCACCAATCTAAATCCAGCCGGAGACTTATGGACCAGATCATAATCCGCAGCCTGACGATTGAGGACCTTCCGTTTGCCACCAAGTTGATGCATTCGCAAAAATGGTTCTCTCAGACCCAGCAAGAATTAAAATTCGCCCTTAGTGACCCGGCATGCCGGTTTCTCCTGGCGGAAAAGAATGGCGATAAATGTGGATTGGTCATGTCTAGAGTGGCGGGTGCTCATGCTACGATCGCCAATCTCATTGTGAGTTCGGATCATCGCAGGCAGGGAATTGGTAAGGTGCTCTTTAAATCAGCCATGGATCAATTACTATCCATGAATGTTAAAATGATTGTTTTATCTGCAGCCGAAAAGTGGATATCTTTTTTTGAGGGATTTGGATTCAAAAAACATGAGCGTGTTATTCCTTTGTTCGGAGAGATTCCCCCCAAACCCCATCCGCAGGTTTCTCAACTACGAACAACGGATATGGAAGATATAAATCAATTGGACCTTGCTTATTATCAAGGTGATCGAAGATTCTTCATGACGCATTATTTGCAAATTTACCCCAATTTAGCATTGAAATTTACAAAAGACAATCGAATTACATCATATATGTATGGCCAGGTTGGGTTAGGCGGATTAATTTTTGCAGGACCGATGGTAACAAATTCCAATCACTATCATGAAGCAAGAGCGTTGTTGCAGCACTTTCAGGACATAATTGGCTATCAACCCATTCAACTTTCAACCACAAAAAACCAAACAAAATGGATATGGAATTTGATCGAATTGGGAATGAAACCCAATCCGGAAATTATTTACCGGATGGTTTGGGGATTCGATCAACGAGCGAGTAATCAAGAATATCTTCTCCTTAGAGGGTCAGAACTCATTGCCTGAGTCAATGCGAATGGAAGTTTGTTTCATCAACTCGTAAAGTTTGCTGATTATCCCTCTCGTAGCCTAAGTGGCTCCACTCCGGTAATCATATCTCTTTGTGGCATAGCTACCATCTCGAAACCAATCATATTTTTTTGTAACTACTCAGTCTTTCTAAAAATGATGGGATTGCGAAATAATTTTCTGTTTTACGAGTATTCTCCTTTAAGGAGCTTACCGCGCCACCGAATACAAGAACGGTGGCTGCTGCTCATGACAAAACTCAAACGTCGCAACTTAACCCCTATCGCAAGTGGGCTCTCTCGCTCCAATTCACTCCGGTCTTTTCGACTTGGTGTGACAAACCATTTTACCGGTTTGTTATCTCTGCTTTTGATGATGCTCTGCGTCATTGGATGGTCTCGCAATGACAGGGTTGTGTGGGTACGAATTTCTTTTGATTACATGTGAGATCTTATGTAAGGGCCAAGCATCCGAGAAACCATTCAATCTTGTAAAAAGATACCCATCACGGATGCTTCGCCCATGAGCAGACTTAGGTTGACAGCCTGTTTATACATACCATTAATCCCAAAGTGAAATTCAAAGACCTTTCGTAACTACTCAATCTTTCTAAAAATGATGGCAGAGTGAAACAATTTTCTGTTTTACGACCAAACTCCTTTAAGCAGATTACCACGCCACCAAAGAACAAGAACAAAGGCGCACTATGACATGGCTGAGCGTTTCAATTTTTTTTACTCTATGGTCTCGCAACAGCACCGGATAAAAATGCAAGTGTAATTGTTACCATCAAACGATTTTTGTTGGAAGTTGTTATAATGCCATTTTTTCAATTTGCCCCAGCCAGGATCTTTTGGCCCTATGCGGGAACACTAACACCAATTTTCCTGTTAAGGCATATTGCGGACCATGCTGCCGGTCAAAATTCAATTTTGTCAATTCCAGTCCCGTAGAAAATAACGGAAATCACGCGGTGGCAGTGTGATCAATTTATCGTCTAGAACAAATGCTTTTTCTGTCCTTGTAAAATTAAAAGCAACCCGGTGGTTTCCGCGTTGATTCACAACAACACCTTCAGGCAGATCGAGAATGGTGCCACAACCCTCATTTTGTAACAGGTATTCAATGATTGCGCGCAATTGTGCTGTTGAAGGGTAAAATCCCAGATAATATACATTGCCGGCTCCGAACGGATGGACGGTCATGGCAGCCTTGCCTGCCAATGGACCCCCAATGTAACGAGCAAGGGTGTTGGTTCCCTCATCATCTTCCGGATAAATAGCCTCAATCCAAACCCCTACATCGCTGCCCAACCCGGAAATGTCAGATCGGATTTTAAAACGAACCTGGTCAGGCAATGCTTGCCAATTGTGAACATTGGCCCCTACTAAATTCTTCAATAAACCGGGTAATGGTTCTTCGATTAAATTGTTCGATTGGTTCTTGAACCCTGAACGTGTGCCAAATAACACGGAACCGCCCTGAGCAACGTACGCTTCAAGTTTCGCCACCAAATTTTCATCTGAGAGATACAGACCAGGAACCAGTATCAAACAGTAGTCACTCAAATTGCCATCAAAAGAAGTAATGTCGACTGATATCCCGGTAGAACTCAAAACACGGAAATAATTAAAAAGTAAATTCAGGTAGGAATAATTGGTGGAATGTGGTTGTCTGGCTAATGACCAGATATCATCATACTGGGTTAAAATAGCCACCTTGGAAGAAATAATGTCTTCATCCAGAGTCATCAACACCGGAATTTCAGGCAGCATATTTGATATTTCCTGGTATCCCAGATCTGGTGACCCATCATGACGCAGTATTCCAGCAGATAGTTGCTGATGGGAATAGCGGGGTGGTTGCCAGCGAGAAAAAAGAATTGTTTCTGCCCCGCAACTAACTGCATACCATGTCCACAAACGTAAAGCTCCGGCTCGGATGCCAGTATTTGTGAGTCCTTCACTCACCTGGCCGCATTGTTGCTCCATCACCCAAAAGGGAGCATTTTTGATTCCTCTAGTCCAACTATGGAAAAAACCTGTTATGTAGGGATCCCCAATATCGTACACGAACTCCGGGATATCATCATTGTTCGAATACAAAACGGGTGTCATTTTTTCAGCCAGTAAGGTTGGATAGGAACTCCAAGCTGCGAGATCAAAATGAGACCCCATTTTAAAGAGATCATTGTCAAAATGTTCGAATTTGGCATTATGCGTTACAAACTGATTATCGGATTGCGATCGAATGATGTCTGTTTGGAAATTTAAGAATCTAATGGCCGAATCAGATTGGAAGCGTTCTAAATCTATTTGATAAGAAGGTGTAGCAAATTGGAAATTGTGTGATGTCAGATTAATTTGATCCCACGATGTAAAGGGCTGGCTCCAAATGTTCATGCCCCAAGCCTTATTGATATTATCCAATGAACCATATTTCAATTGCAGCCAGGTATGAAAACTTTGTTGACAATATTGACACACATGCTCATCTTGTTTTTGGGTATACGGTTCGTGATTGATCTGCCAACCGATTATTGCTTCGTTTCTTCCATATCTTTTGGACATTTCCGAGATAAGTGTAAGGGTGAATTCTTTAAATAAAGGATGATTGGAACAAAAATCATTTTTTCCTGGCGGTTTAGCATTATTCCCGTTTTTACCCGTAGAGCGTGGGATCATGAGAATTTCCAACAACCAGGTAGGAGGAAAAGAAACTGGGGTGGAAAGTACAATTTGCAGACCCTCGCCACTTAATTTTTCAATGAGAGAATCCGTCCATTGCCACTGATAACTTCCTTGCGAAGGTTCTATTTTTGACCAAGAGAAATCACCGATTCGCACAATACGCAATCCCAATTCACGCATCATTTTGGCTTCAATCTGCCAGCGATCTTCAGAACATTGTTCCGGATAAAAGCAGACACCTAAACGCATTCTCAATTTTCCTTTCAGGCCAAAATCAATTGAAGTCGTGATTATCGAATACAATTGAAGCAGTGATTATCGAAAACAATAAAATTGCGAAGATGAAAATTTGTTAAAATTAAAATCAACCAATTTTAGTTGAAAAACAAATACATTTTCTATTATAGCTTTAATCATCTCAAAAAAAATACCATATGGTCTTCATTTTTGATCCTCATTGATTATGAATAAACCATCTGCAACTAATTCCAAGATGATGCGTATATAATTCTGAATCAATATATCAGGAGCGTCAGTGATTGCCATTGCACCCGAACTTGTCAGACAAGCACAAAAAGGTGATGAAAATGCCTACACACAAATTGTGGAGTCTCTTCAATCACCTGTGTTCAACTTGTGCTTTCGGATGCTATCGAATTCAAAAGAAGCAGAAGACGCAGCACAAGAAACATTCTGGCGTGCTTATAAAGGACTCAACCGTTATGATTCCAGCCGCTCTTTTGAAACCTGGATCTTGGCAATTGCCGCTCACCACTGCATTGATCTGCAAAGAAGGCGAAAATTGCCACTAATCGACATTGATACTTTTATGGAAGAAACCGAACCTGACCGAAATACTCCCAACCCGGAATCAGCGTTGTTGGAATCGGAAAGCCAAAGTCAACTACAATTGATGCTTTCCTCGCTACCTGATCTTGATCGAGCAACCCTTATTTTCCGTTATTGGTATGAATACTCAGAAGAGGAAATCAGCCAATCACTTGATATTTCTGTAAGCGCTGTAAAAAGCCGTTTGCACCGGGCAAGGCGCAAAATGGCAAATGTCTACCTGGCAAACAACCCGGGCGACCAAAAAGCAGAAAGGATGCGAAATGAATCACCAGTTTTATGAAGATTGGATCTTGAGTGATCAAAAACTCAATATGGCTGAGAAAAAGCTGCTAAGTGAACATCTTGATTCATGCGAACAGTGCCAAAACCTGAAGACTGGTTGGGTAAAGGTTGAATCTGCTCTGCAGTCAGCGAAATATGTAACTCCGGCTCCGGGTTTTGTTACCCGGTTCCAAACCTTTCAACAGACTCAAACCGCTTTTGCGCACCGGAAACAGGCAATTCAATCATTGATCGTTACCGGGGTTTCAATGATCACCATCTTGGTTGCATTTACAATTTGGTTTTTTCTTAGTTACTCGCCTGCGAATATCATCGTCAATCTTGTTGCAATCGCGACGGGAGTAATACGCACAGCAACCTTATTTAAGACAGATCTCGTGTTATTTTTACGTTCTTCTTCAGCATCCTTTCCATTTTTATTTATTGTAAATATCGTCGGTTGGGCAGCCATTTTTTTAATACTATGGTTACTAACCATCTGGCGATTCACTCAGCATGGAGTAAAGAATAATGAAAATTAAACATATTATTGGTTTTTTGTTTTCAATCGTTTTGCTTATGGTATTAATTTCCACTTTACCGCTTCAATCGGTAATCGCTCAAACAAATAACCCGCCAACTATTCATGAAGACAAAGCCGTTATCGGCCAGAATTTCACATTATTGGAAAACCAGAAACTGGAAGGAGATTTGGCGATAATCGGCGGCACAGTCACTTTAAGTAAAAATTCAATCATCGATGGGGATGTTGTGCTTTTAGGCGGGGACCTTTCCGTTGAAGGGATTATTAATGGTAATGTCCAGGCTTTTGGCGGGTCAATAAATTTAGAAAGTACTGCAAAAATAAATGGCTCAATCTTTAATTTTGGAAGTAATTTAACACAGAAAGAGGGTGCAGTCATTTCAGGAGAGCAGATTACCAATTTGCCTTTCCATTTTAATTTCGGAAATACATTTGTTCCCACGCAGCCTGATCCCTTAAAAACAGCCTCCTCAAAATTGTTTGCCTTCATTGGGAAGTTTTTATTCGCTGTTTTACAAATTGTTTCCCTGAGTGCTCTTGCGTTGCTGCTTGTTTTAATCGCACCTAAAGCCAGTTATCGAGTTGCTTCCTCAATTGAAAGACAGCCATTCGTTCAGTGGGGAATTGGCTTATTGACATTTTTTGCATTTCCTTTAGGATTACTGGTATTAATAATCACGATCATCCTGATTCCAATTGCATTAATTGCGATATTAATATTCGCTGTAGCGCTAATTTTTGGGTGGGTTGGAATGGGGTATGCAATCGGAAAACGGCTATTTACTAACTCACAAAACAGCACATCCCCGGCACTGGTGGCCGCAACAGGCACATTTATCCTTACATTCGTTGCGCGTATTGTGTCTGAAATTCCCTGTATTGGAATTTTATTGGTATTTTTTATATCCTTAACCGGTTTAGGTGCTGTTGTTCTTACACTTTTTGGAACGCGTGATTATCCCCCGGTATCTCAAAAACAAAGAATCGATCAGCAACCCTACTCCGCTACGCCAAATAATATTGAAGTTGGTTCAATTCTTGCAGATCATAATGAAGATAATCTCGATGATTCTGAGATGCTGGGTGACAATTCACCTGATCAGGATTCAAGCGATGACTTACATAAATCTGGAGGAGAATTATGAAAAAATACCTGCTTATTTTGTTGACTATTATAATGATGCTAACATTGGCGTGCACATTCAATGTCGACCTGCCAAAGGCAAAAACCTTTGAGGACATGACTCTTCCAATTTCTGAAGCCCCACCCTCCGATCACGGCCAATTATCAATTTTAATGGGTGGTGGCAAACTTGAACTCAATCATGGAGTTGAAGACTGGGTTTCCGGTCAAATTGATTACAACGTCCCGATTTGGGCTCCTAAAGTTACTCGTAATGGTAATTCTGTGATTATTGAACAGAAAACCAAAGGTACCCTGGGAGTCCCTTCAGAGAAAATCAGAAATGATTGGCTAATAAATATCGGGGATGTTCCCACTGATCTAACGATTAAAGCCGGTGCATATGAGGGCACACTCAATTTAGGAGGAATTCCATTGACTTCCCTTAATATTCTTGATGGTGCCAGTAAATCTGATATCACCTTCGATCAACTGAATCCGGTTGAGATGGATAAGTTTAGTTATAAAACCGGTGCCTCACAAATCGCGATCAACGGTTTGGCCAACGCTTATTTGAGTCAGTTTAAATTTGAAGGAGGTGCCGGAGCTTACACTTTTGATTTTAGTGGTCATTTGCAAAAAGCAATGGATATTCAAATTAATTATGGTCTTGGCGATGTAAAAATTATTATCCCAAAAGGTGTCCCTGCGACCATTAGCGTTGATGGCGGATTAAACAATGTTGAACTTACCGGAACATGGAATATTGCTGGCAATGTATTTCAACTCGCAGGAAACGGACCTGAATTGGTCTTTCATGTAAAAATGGGGCTTGGGAATTTACAACTAATTAGTCAATAAGAATTTTCCTATTAAGATAGACTGGCAACTAACTCAAAGATTTAGTTGCCAGTTTGTATTCCGGAAGCGGTGTAAATAGATAAAATTTATGGACTGCTCAAGCTTAAGAATCGAGATAGTACCTTTTCTCAAGAATTAGTCTGTAGACAGAGGCTGATAGGAAGTATCGAAAGGGTCTCGCTTGCGAAATACGTTTCCGTATTTCTCTCGATGAAATCTCCAATAGAGGAGCGTCAATAAATATTACTTTTTTTGTAATACCTGATAGTTTTCTTTCAAGCGCGTCCATGTGGACTTGATCGCCAGGTCGGCGCATAACCCCCAGCCCATCCAGGACAGAAAGCAACTCATGAGGTTTGTGCCAAGATGGAAAATCATGCAATGAATCGCCGCCTATCAAGTAGATCAGCTGCGCTTGTGGATTTTCCTGCCGAAGTATTTTGATTGTATCCAGAGTGTAATGCGGGCCTGGTCGTTCCAGCTCCACTCTCGATAATGCGAAACCTGGATTATCCTGGATTGCTGCATTAATCAGAGCCAACCGAGTCGTTATTGGTGATAAAAATTGTTCACTCTTATGTGGTGGATCCGGAGTCAGCACCCAAAAAATGCGATCCAAGGTGAGGGCATGCAAAGCTTCTGCTGCCAGTATTAGATGACCAAGGTGAGGAGGGTCAAAGCTACCACCAAAAACACCGATTCGTTGCTCTAATCCTGCCATTCCAGTTCAAATTCTCCAACGAAGACAGTGTCGCCTTCCTCAATCCCTTCAGCCCGTAAGGCTTTTTCAACACCCAGTGTTTCCATTAGTTTTTGGAAGCGACGAATGGAGCCTTCATGTTCCCAATAAGTCATTTTTGCCGCTCGTTCAATAGCGACTCCATAAACGTGGTAACCGTCTTCTAGCTTTTCTATTTTAAAGTCTGAGGGATCTTCTGCCGGTTTGTAAACAGGGATTTTCTCTTCAATTTCAAAATCAGGGGCGTTTTGAACCATTTCCACTAATTTCCATAAAACGGGACGAACATCTTTGCGTGCAAGTGCCGAGATAGGCATTGCCTCATAACCGAGCTCCTTTAACGAAGCTTTTATTTGTGGCCATCGTTCTTGAACAGAAGGCATATCCATTTTATTAAAAACTACCAACTGTGATTTTTCTTTCAGTCTGGAGTCAAACAGAGCCATTTCTTGATTTATTTGCGAGAAATCTGCCAAAGGATCCTCACTCATCCCGTCCAGAACGTGTAGCAGTACCTTTGTCCTTTGTATATGGCGCAGAAACGCGTCTCCCAGGCCAGCACCGGCATGGGCACCTTCAATCAAGCCGGGAATATCCGCTAAAATTAGGCTATGATCATGATCAAGCTCAACCACCCCGAGGTTCGGTTCCAGGGTTGTGAATGGATAATCAGCAATCTTGGGTGTAGCATTGGTCACAGCTGCCAGAAAAGAAGATTTCCCCGCATTGGGTACCCCAACAATACCAACGTCAGCGATTAACTTGAGCTCCAGTCGAAGATTTTTCTCTTCTCCGGGTTCACCTTTTTCTCCCACTCTTGGCACTTGATGGCGAGCACTGACAAAGTGAACATTTCCACGGCCACCGCGCCCGCCGCGAGCAACCAATAATTCTTCATCTCGATGAACCAGATCACCTAGCAACTCTCCGGAATCCGCATCGTAAATTATCGTCCCTGGCGGCACAGGGATAACCAAAGCGTTGGCTGAGCGGCCGGTCATCTTCTGTTTGGCACCATTTTTCCCATCATCAGCAATATATTTATCCTTATAGCGCAAGGCGTTAAGTGTATTCAAAGTATGTTGGACACGCAAAATAACGTCACCGCCTCGTCCTCCATCGCCCCCATCCGGGCCGCCTCGAGGAACATATTTTTCCCGACGAAAATGCACGGCCCCATCGCCGCCTTTCCCTGATTGGACAAATATTCTTACTTCATCAATAAACATAAATTCTTTCTTTGCACGGAGGCCGATAATAAATACGGCCTCCGTGCAGCTTAAGTAAACTAATTTTCAAATTTGGTTTTAAGAATATCAACCAATGTTGGTCTGCCAATCTCCTGCAATTCGTAACGCACTCGCTGCAATGGCTTATTAATTTTTATTATTCTACTGAGGTCGATTGGGGTTCCAGAAACTACCAGGTCAACATCCATATTATTAATGGTCTCTTCCAGATCTTTCATTTGGTCTGCACCGTAACCCATAGCTGGTAAAATAACACCCGTATCAGGATATTTTTCGTAGGTAGCTTTAATCGTTCGGACTGCAAAGGGGCGTGGATCGACAATTTCCGCAGCGCCGTAACGACGGGCAGCTACAAAACCTGCTCCATACTTCATACCACCATGAGTTAGCGTTGGTCCATCTTCTACGACCAGCACCCGCTTGCCGCGGATAGCTTCCGGATCATCCACAAACAACGGGGATGCTCCTTCAATCACGATTGCATCGGGATTCAGTTGATGAATTGAATTGCGTACCTGAATAACGGCATCCGGATTGGCTGTATCAACTTTATTAATTACAAAAACATCGGCATGCAGCGTATTTGTTTCACCGGGATAATAACTTGTTTCATGCCCGGGGCGGTGCGGGTCAACTACAACGATTGCCAAATCATCTTTATAGAAGGAAAAGTCGTTATTTCCGCCATCCCAAATAATAATATCAACTTCTTCTTCCGCCTGTCGAAGAATAGCTTCGTAATCTACGCCGGCATAGACAATTACCCCAATATCAATATGCGGTTCGTATTCTTCACGCTCTTCAATAGTACATTCGTGTTTGTCCAGGTCGGCATATGTGGCAAAGCGTTGAACTTTTTGCTTGACAAGATCACCATACGGCATCGGATGCCGAATTGCTGCGACCCGGAAACCCATGTCCTTTAAAATCAAGGCAACTCGCCGGGTAGTCTGGCTTTTACCGCTACCCGTGCGAACAGCGGTGACAGAGACAACCGGTTTCACGGATTTAAGTTGTGTGTTTCTTAATCCCATTAAGCGAAAATCCGCACCAGCTTCATTGACCAGCGATGCTTTATGCATCACATATTCATGCGGCACATCGCTATAAGCGAAGACTACCTGGTCAACATCCAATGATTTGATTAGGTCACGCAACTCACTCTCGGGATAAATCGGAATTCCTTCAGGATACAGCGAACCTGCCAATTCGGCAGGATAGCGGCGCCCCTCAATGTTTGGAATCTGAGTGGCAGTAAATGCTACCACTTGATACTCCGGGTTATCTCGATAAAAAACATTGAAGTTGTGAAAGTCGCGCCCAGCAGCGCCCATAATAAGGGTTCGAATGGTCATAATTTATACTCCTTCTCTAAAAATTGATATAAATCATCGTTTCACATCGCTTCTGGGGCTGTGATGCCCAGCAAAGTCAGACTGTTAGCTATGGTCTGGCGGGTTGCCATTACAAGGCGCAAACGCGCATTTTTGACCGGCTCATCCACATACAGAACCGGGCACTGGGTATAAAAATCGTTAAATTTTCGGGCTAAGTCATAAGCGTAGTTCGCAATTTGCAGTGTACGATATTCGGCTGCTGCTCTTTCTACTTCCCGTGGAAATCGCGATAATACATCCACCAATTCAATTTCTTGAGAAGTCATCTCGTATTCTGGTGTTACCGATTGATCGAAAGTACCCCCAGCTTTTCGCAAAATGCTGCCTGCCCGAACAAAGGCATATTGGATATAAGGAGCAGCCTGTCCATTAAAATCCAAAGCTGTTTCCCAATCAAAGGTGACGATCTTCGCATTTTCACGTGACTGCATCGGGTATTTAATCGCGCCGATACCAACTGCCTTCGCAGTTGCCAATTTTTTTTCTTCTGAGAGATCGGGGTTTTTCTGCTGAACAACTTCATAGGCGCGTTGGGTGGCTTCGCGCATCAAGTCTTCCAACAATACCACCGTTCCTTCACGCGAAGCCATGACCACATTTCCGGGTAGATTGACCAGTTCATAAGGGATATGCTCGCATTTCTTGGCCCATTCATATCCCGCAATTTCCAATGTTTTGAATACTTGTTGAAAATGGAGAGATTGACGTACATCGACAATATATAACGATAATTTCAAATCCGGATAATCAAGAAACTTTTGGCGAGCCAATGCCAGGTCCTCTGTGGCATACAACGCGGTCCCATCAGAACGCAAGGCCACGAAGACACGAAATTTCTCTTTTGTTAAGCCTAAAATCTCGTCGATTTTGACAATTACTGCGCCATCCGGTCTTTCATCAATAGCAATTTTCTTGTTGATCAGATCCTGTACAATTTCTTTGCCCGGAATCTCCATTTGGCTATTAAAATAGTAGCGATCAAAGTGAATGTCAAGAGCCTCATAAATCTGGTAGAAACCCTGTAAGGACCACTCGCGAGTCTCCTCCCACAACTTCACCAATTCAGGATCACGCTCATCCCAGCGTTTGTACAGTGCCCGAATCTCACTTTCCAGAAGGGGGTTCTGCTCCAGGCGTTGGCTTGCTTCTGCATACACCGCTCCCATCCATTGGGTTATATCCTTGTCTGGTTTTTCATTAGCATGGAAATTGATATAACACCATAACCATTTAATGACATGTAAGCCCATATCACCGGGGTAATTGGCACGGATCACGTCATAACCCGCAAAATCAAGAATTCTCGAAAGAGTATCTCCCAGAATCGCACTCCGCAAATGGCCAACATGAAAAGATTTGTGTGTGTTGGGTTGTGAGAACTCAACCATAATTTGCTCTTGTTTTCGAGCAGCTCTCCCAAAATTAGCTTTTTGACCAATAACCGAATCGATAACTCGTTGAGCATATTCCACTGTAGAAAAATAAAGGTTGACATAGCCTTTGACAGCTTCTACCTTCTCAAATCCAGGTGGAGTGCCCAGATATTTAGCCAATTGATCAGCAAGATTTATCGCATAATCAGGAATGTTCTTTTTTTCATTTCTAGCACGTGCATCGGCGGCAGCCAGGGCAAAAAGAGATGTCGATAAACCCCAATGTCCGCTAAATGGAATCCAATTCCATTGGACGGGAATATCCGGAAGACCGTGAATAGAGGTAAATTCTCTAATAATTTTCTCGACATTACTTGATTCCACTGCAAACATTCAACAAGCTCTTTTATTACAGGATTTGGCACCTTTGAAATTATATCATGCAGGCCTCATCCTCACCGAATCCATTTTGCCGGTGTGTCTGCCACTTTGTCGAAGCCGGTTCTCTTTTGTACAAAAGAAGAGCCGGAGGGATTAAAAATAAATACAGACATAAGCATTTTCGGAAATTTATTATTCGGGAAAAGATGAGTTCCGGCGACTATCAAAGAAACTTGAACTCTTATTTATTCTTCTGAATTTAGATGTAAATACTTAATAAATAGATGGGCAAATTATCTATTTTAAAACCAAGATGATCCTCCTAGCCTGCTATTTGGTGTGTCCGCTTTTGAACCCACCATTTTTGCAATTTCGCTATCAGCTCGCGCAGCGTCTATCAGATAGTCCATCCTGTGTGAGAAAGATTGCCTCTCTACGCTGCTGCCGATCATAACAAAAAGCAGTGATAGTTTGGTACATTACGAACTAAATTGAGAAGAAAATGCCTTCCTTCCGAGGGGTATGATGATTCTTTCACGTCAGATCTCTCGTAAGGGCGAAGCATCCGGGAAAGCATTCCATCACGTAAAAACACGCCCATCGCGGATGCTTCGCCCATGCGCCAATTATTGATATCATAAAGATGTGGCGTGATACAAACACACCCTACGCCTTACTTGCATTGAGTAATGTTATTTCTCCCTCGAACATCATCTCTAGGCAGTATAGCCCAATCTCCCAATGTCATTTCTGAGCAGTACGGAAATTCAGTGATCTTAATTAAGCTTATTCTTCCTGTGCTCACATTCAGAAGAGGGTACTGTCGTAATTAAAAAAAATCATGAGCAATCTGCAACTGAAATCAATCCCAAGTAACTGGAGATTTCCTCTTCTCGTAATTAAATAGGGCCGGATTAGACAGTCATTTAATTGGGCTGATCCTTTCCACCCTGTCATACACCGAAAATTTTCCCAATATAAAAAGGCCTTGCACGGTTTTAAAAATGGCTGCGGCAATGGATTTGCGTCAAGACTTATATCCTTCCCGCCACAACGAATTGAATGTGATAAAAAATTAAAACCACAAGCAGGAGAAATTCATATCTCCTGCTTGTGGTTATCGTATGAATTATTGCAATTTATGCAGTTTTATTTTGCATGGCTGCGAGTTGCTTCATCAAACGACTCTTGCGACGAGCAGCGTTGTTTTTGTGAATCACACCTTTTTGGGCAGCTTTATCCAGTGCCTTTATGGCAACTTTGACATTTTCTACTGCTTCATCCTCTTTTCCCGCCAAAATTGCTTTGCGGGATTTTGTAATGAATGTGCGGGCACGACCACGGAACGTACGGTTTAACACTCGTCGTTTTTCGTTCTGTTTGTTGCGTTTAATTTGAGACTTAATATTTGCCAATTTATTTCCTCCAATTCACCTGAAAAGAAAATTCTTCTTTTGAGAGGGAACTGTTTGTCCAAAAAAATTTACTTACGAAGGGCAGCGCGCCAATTATACCAGAAACATAAATTTGTGGGGAAGTGATTTTCTATTCCTTATCCATTAATGCAGCCAAACCTGGCAGTTCTTTCCCCTCCAACATTTCAAGAGAAGCTCCACCACCAGTGGATATATGGGTGATTTTTTCGGCCAGCCCGGATTGATTGACGGCAGCAACTGAATCACCACCACCTACGATCGAGATAGCTTTAGATTCTGCAACCGCCTTGGCAATATCAAAGGTTCCACGTGCGAAATTAGGCATTTCAAAAACACCCATCGGCCCATTCCAAACTACTGTACCGGCTTTTGCAATGACCTTGCTGTAATTTTTAATTGTTTCAGGACCAATATCCAGTATGCGCCAACCGTCGGGTATGGAGCCAACGGAAATTACTTTTCTGTCTGCGTCATTTTCAAATGCATTGGCGATGACTACATCCACTGGGAGTCTTAACTTGCCGGTGCCTTTAGCAATCAATTGGCGTGCAATATCAAGCACTTCATCTTCTACCAGAGAATCCCCCATCTCATATCCTTGCGCTTTGAAAAAAGTATTTGCCATGCCCCCGCCAATTAAAACACTGTCCGCTTTTTGCAGCAGATTCTCAATTACCCCAATTTTGTCACTGACTTTTGCGCCGCCCAGAATGGCAACGAAAGGACGTTTCGGGTCCGCGATTGCCTGCCCCAGATATCTGATTTCTTTTTCCATCAGGAATCCCGCGACTGCAGGTAAATATCTGGCAACCCCTTCGGTTGAAGCGTGAGCTCGATGAGCAGAGCCAAAAGCATCGTTCACATATAAATCTGCCAGGGCAGCAAATTTCTTGGCCATATCCAGATCATTTTTCGATTCACCTTTGTAAAAGCGGGTGTTCTCAAGCACCAAAATTTCTCCAGGTTTTAATTGCTGAGACGCTTTTTCCGCTTCCGGCCCAATACAATCATCCACGAAATACACAGGAACACTCACAAGGGTTTTAAGATACTCCGCAACCGGCCTTAACGAGTATTTTGGATCAGGTTCATCCTTGGGACGGCCGAGATGAGAAAATAAAATCACGGCTGAACCATTGTCAAGCAAGTATTGAATGGTCGGTAAAGATGCGACAATACGAGTATCATCCTGAACAACACCATCTTTTATAGGGACATTAAAATCTACACGCACGAGCGCTTTTTTATTCTTAACATCAATATCTGTAATACTCTTCTTATTAAACATACTCACCTCTTTCTTCAAATTCTGGTGAATAAAAATGCGTGATCTTCATTGCAAAATAATGATAGATCACGCATTCTCATATTAATCTCTAACTTGACAAATTTAAAGTGATTTTGCCATCATGGCTGCTAAATCGGCAGTTCTGCAGGAATAACCCCATTCGTTATCGTACCATGAAACAACTTTTACTAAAGTGCCACCCAGGACCATTGTATTGTCAGCATCAATGATTGAGGAACGGCTGTCACCTTTGAAATCCATTGAAACCAATGGTTCTTCACTGACACCTAGAATGCCCTTGAGTGGACCTTCAGCGGCTGCCTTAAAAGCTGCGTTTAGCTCTTCTGCGGTCACTGGTTTTTCAACCTCGGCTACAAAATCAACAATCGAAACAGTCGGAGTGGGAACGCGTAAGGCGTATCCATCAAATTTTCCTTTTAGATCAGGAATTACTAGAGCAAGTGCTTTGGCTGCGCCAGTAGTTGTAGGGATAATATTCAAAGCTGCTGCCCGAGCCCGTCGCGGATCATCATGCGCAATATCTAAAATGCGTTGGTCGTTCGTGTAGGAATGAACGGTTGTCATCATTCCACGCTTAATCACCCAGTTATCATGGACAACTTTAGCGGCTGGTGCCAGGCAGTTCGTCGTACATGATGCGTTTGAAACAACATGATGTGTGGCGGGATCGTATTTGTCATCATTCACTCCCAAGACAATTGTGATATCTTCATGCTTGGCTGGTGCGGTGATAATTACTTTTTTGGCACCACCTTTTTCAATATGCACAATTACCCCAGGTTTACCTTTAACTGGGTCGCTTAATTTGTCACGAAATACACCCGTTGCTTCAATAACAATCTCTACACCTAAATCTTTCCAAGGTAAATTACTTGGATCTTTTTCTTTGAAGACTTTCACCTTCTTGCCATTGATAACCAAATCTGATCCATCTACTGTTACTGTTCCTGGAAAAATACCGTAATTGGAATCATATTTAAACAAATGTGCATTCGTTTTTGCATCAAACAAATCGTTGATGGCAACAACTTCCAAAGCATCCGGGTACATTTCCAGCATCGCTTTGAGCACTAAACGACCAATCCGGCCGAAACCATTGATGCCTACTTTCACTGTCATAAAACACCTCCATGTGTAATTTTGATAATTTTATCACGCATTTGCGCGATTATTCACAAATCAATTCCGCTCTCTTTGTTTGTTAACGGTCCTGTTCTCTCATTATACAAATCAATGATCGCGTTTGCTAATTTTTGAGAATCGTGGCGCCAAGGCGAGTCCAAATCAACCAAATTGCCACTATAGACTGCATAATTTTCGATCAACACATCATCGACACAAACATAATCGATTCCCTTTGGTAAAGCCCCTTTGCAATTATCATTACATACTACTACATCAAAATAACCCTTTTTAATAACTTTTTCAACCGATTGCACATGATCAGAACAGGAAAATCCATCGGTCTCTCCCGGTTGAGTAGCGACATTTGATACAAAAAATTTTAAGGCTCGACTGGCGCGAAAAGCTTCGGTGATATCAGGAACAAGTAAATTAGGAAGCAGGCTTGTATAAAGAGAACCAGGCCCAATGATGATCATGTCAGCATTTAATAGCGCTTGAATTGCCGGAGGGTACGCTCTCGGATTACCTGGCTCCAACCATACCTTTTTAATTGAACCGCCTAATTTGGTAATTTCGCTTTCACCCCTTATAGTTGAGATTTTATCGACCCCATTAATATCCTTTTTACTGATTTCGGCCACTAATGCAACATCATGCAGCGTGGAAGGGAATACGCTCCCGCGTACAGCCAGAACCCGCCCTGATTCAGCAACCGCTTCTTCAAAACTGCCTGTAATTTCTGCCAAAGCTGTAATTAATAAATTACCCAGGGAATGCCCATTTAACCCAGCGTTCTCACCAAAACGATATTGGAAAACCTGCGAAAGTAATTCTTCATCAGCAGATAATGCTGTCAGACAGTTGCGAATATCACCAGGCGGCAAAATCCCCATATTTCGGCGTAATTGTCCGGATGATCCCCCATCATCAGCCACGGTGACAATCGCGGTAATGTTAGAGGTGTGCTTTTTTAAACCACGTAATAAAGCCGAAAGACCGGTTCCCCCTCCAATCACAACCACTTTCGGCCCCTTATCTAACTTTTGGTAGCTCGTAACTGTATCAAACAAATGTTTCCCCGGTCTGATAAATGGTCTCAACAATGTTCGATTAATGCCCCACACACCAAGAGCAATTATGATAATTCCACCCAACCCAAAAACCAGGGCACGGACTGGTCGGGCTAGAAAGCGCAAAGATAGGAATGAAATAATCGGAAGATACCACGTATCAGGAGTATTGCGATAAACGTCCAAAATAATAACCGCAAAACCAACACCGATAAGAGCTGTCCCCAAGATGATCAACAAACCCCATCGTTTAATACCAAGACCCGGTGTCAACCACTTTAACACTGTGCCCAACCAGGTCATAATTTTTGGCAAAATTTTTTTGGATTTTAAAGACATATTTTGAATAATAATTCGCTTTAAGAAACAAGTCAACTACTGGATTGATGCGAGAGTAACCTAATTTCTTTTATCCATCCAAGATGATATGAGAAAAATTCTTAATGAGAACGCTTATAAGTGCCGAGATGTCTGGCTTATGCTATAATTTCAAACAATGGAGCTCTATATTGTTTCTGATATCGGTGGCACTCAAATCAGGGTAGCCGCTCATGATTCAAGTACGCTTTCATGTATTGATCAAAAAAAAATTGCCACGCAAAGGCAAGGTCAATACCCCATTCAAAGGTTAATAAATTTAATCAGGGATATTTCCAAAGATCATATCTTGAAAGCAATTTCAATCGGAGTTCCAGGTTTTTTGGATCTTGAAAAAGGAATCATTTTAAATTGCCCCAACATACCGGGGTGGGTTAATTTTCCCATTAGACAAATTCTGACTGAACAATTTAATGTGCCAATTTATATCAATAATGACGCTAATCTGGCGGCACTGGGAGAATGGAAATATGGTATTGGCCAGGGTCATAAAAACTTACTGTACTTGACAATCAGTACAGGAATTGGCAGCGGAGTTATCATCAATAATCAATTACTACTAGGCACAAAGGGTTTAGCAGGTGAACTCGGTCATACCACACTGGAACCAAATGGTCCGCTATGTGGCTGCGGACAATATGGTCATCTGGAAGCGTTAGCTTCCGGAACTGCGATTAAGGCCTATGTTGAAGCCCAAATTGAGTCAGGCAGATCCAGCACTTTATCTGGTAGCATTAATTTTCAAGGAAATGATATTTTTCTGGCAGCCAGGAATGGTGACTCTTTGGCCTTCGAAGCGTATCAAAGAGCTGGAAAATACCTTGGCATGGCCATCGCCAATTTTTTGCATATTTTCAATCCTTCAATCGTTATCCTGGGTGGAGGTGTTACCCAGGTGGGAGATTTACTTTTCAAGCCAACGGAAAGCTCACTCCGTGATCACGTCATTCGCCCAGAATACATCGACATGCTTCAACTTACAAAATCAAGCCTGGGAGATGATGTTGGTCTCCAAGGAGCGCTGGCCTATCTGGTTCTGAATAACGGAAACCAAATAATATAAGACATTTTTCTACCAAACAAATTTCAAAAACAATCTTTATAATCGTTTTCAAACCATCAAAATAATCCAGGAGGAAATGAATGAAAACCCTAAATGTTCCAGGCCCAAAGGCCAAGCATCTGATTGAACGTGATCGTGCTGTAGTCTCGCCATCATACCCGCGCGGTTATCCATTCGTCATGGATCATGGTAAAGGGACTGAAGTCTGGGATGTAGACGGAAATCGTTATCTTGATTTTGCGGCCGGCATTGCAGTTGCGGCCACTGGCCACAGTCATCCGGCAGTAGTAAAAGGAATCCAAGAGCAAGCGGAAAAATTCATTCATATTTCTTCTGACTTTTACCATGAAAAATGGATTCAACTTTCCGAAAAATTGAATGAGATTTCTCCTTTCAAAGAAGACGCACTTTGCTTCTTGACTAATTCCGGAACTGAAAGTATCGAGGGTGCCATTAAATTAGCCCGCTACCATACCGACAGATCCTCATTTATTGGTTTCTTAGGCGGATTTCATGGGCGCACAATCGGCGCGGTTACATTTACAGCCAGCAAAAGAGCCTATAAACGCGGCTTTTTCCCATTAATGAGTGGTGTCGTTCATGCACCATTCCCGGACCCTTATCATCCTATGCTCGACCTTACCGATGGTGAGGATTATGGCGAACGGGTGGTACGCTATCTTGAAGAACAGATTCTGGAAAAACTTTTGCCCCCTTCAGAAGTTGCCGGGATCCTGGTCGAACCCATTCAAGGAGAAGGCGGTTACATCGTCCCGCCTCCCGGTTTTTTCCCTGCTTTGCGTAAATTATGTGATCAGTATGGAATTTTGTTAATTGTAGATGAGGTCCAATCCGGAATGGGCCGGACGGGCAAATGGTGGGCAATTGAGAATTTTGGCGTAGAGCCTGATATCGTCACATCTGCCAAAGGAATCGCCTCCGGGATGCCTTTGGGGGCACTCATTACGCGCAAATCAGTAATGGATTGGCCAAAAGGATCCCATGGCAATACGTATGGTGGTAACCCAATCTCATGTGTTGCAGCATTGGCGACTATTGAAGCCATTGAAAATGGTTACATGGAAAATACACAAAAAACCGGTGCCTATGCCATCCAAAAATTAAAAGAAATGCAATCCCGTCATCCTTCAATTGGCGAAGTAAGAGGTATGGGTTTCATGATCGGAATTGAGTTTGTAAAAGATCAGGCCACCCGGAAATCTGATGAAGAACTGCGTGATAGAATTGTTGACCTGGCTTTTGAACACGGGTTGTTAACGTTGGGTTGCGGAAAAAGTGTTATTCGCATTTCCCCTCCTCTTTGTACAACACCTGCACAGATAGACGAAGGGTTTGAAATTTTGGAAGAGGCCATTACAATAGCAGAAAATGGATAAGACTTCCTGATGCTGCCAGATTATCGCGTTCGCCAACGAGATTATTTACTTGAAATTGCCAGAGCTTTAGCTGAAGAGCTCAACCTGGACAAGCTGCTTGAGCACGTATTGAAGGTCTCAATTGAAATGCTGGCAGGTCAGGCTGGCTTCATTGCACTGAGTGACAACCATGGCTGGAAAGTGCGGGTTTGGGCAGGGCTTCCTAAGGAATTGGTCAAGTATATTGAGCCTTACCTGGCCAATATTCCTGAAGTTGACAACGATCCTTACCAGATGGAATTAACTCATATTAATCGTCTGATTCAGGAACTGGCTAATTCTGGCAGCTTTGGCTTATTGAACGGAGTTGGTTTACCTCTGGTCGCTCGTAATCAAGCCATTGGGGTCATTTACATCTTTCGTAGTTATTCCGGCTCATTCTCAAGTAACGACCGCGTGGTTTTGAGCAGCTTTGCGAATCAAGCAGCCGTGGCTGTCCGAAATGCACAACTCTATAATCAAGTCAGCCAGGAAAAGCAAAGGATGTCAGCTCTCCTGGATTCGGCGGCAGACGGTATTATGATTTTGAATGCAGACCTGAAAATTGAGCGAATAAACCCTGCTTTTACACGCTTATTTGGCAGCAGTGAAAAGAACATTCTCCTTCAAGAACATCAGAAAGTCATTCGTTGGGCCTCGCCTCCAACTGGGATTACGCTCGAAGAAGCGGTGGCAAGCGGCTGGCCGTTAACCTCTCACGCCCACTTATATGTAGAAGGCGACCTAATAAGTGGTTTTCAACAACCAAAAATCCCTGTTGGCATCACCTATGCCCCTCTGATCTCATCAGAGGGAGTCTTACTGAATATCATCGCGACTTTACGTGATATTACGCGCTTTCGACAGGCTGAAGAATTAAAATCAACATTTATTTCCATTATCAGCCATGAACTAAAGACGCCTGTTGCGCTCATTAAAGGGTATGTAAGCACTTTGCGCAGAGACGATGCGCGTTGGGATCGTTCGATAATTGATGAAAGTTTGACGGTTATCGAAGATGAGGCAGACCGGTTGAGCCTGTTGATTGAAAACATGCTGGATGCTTCACGGCTCCAGATCGGTGGACTCTCTCTCAAGAAATCCGACATATCCTTACCAAAAGTCGTTGAGCGATTAGCAACCCGCTTTCAGACCCAATCTTCCAAACATAGTTTCGTGGTTGATTTTCCCGAAGATTTTCCCTGCATTTTGGTGGATGAAATACGAATTGAGCAAGTCATTTCCAACCTGATTTCAAATGCAATTAAATATGCTCCAGAAGGCGAGATCCGCATTTCCGGACAAACCCGGCCGCAGATTGTGATTGTATGCATAAGTGATCAAGGTCCGGGAATTGCGGCTGAGGATATTCCCCATATCTTTGACCGGTTTTACCGTGCACCTGAAATGGCAAAACACACCAAAGGAGCGGGATTGGGTTTGTTTTTAACCCGTTCCATCATCGAAGGGCACGGTGGTTCCATTTGGGTTGACCCGGAATCCGGCAAAGGTGCCAGAATTTGTTTTTCATTACCACGTACAACTTTTCTCCAAAACCCCTGAACGCTGGTGATATAATCACCTCTAAATATAGATTATAGGGAGGCAAGAATATGCCAAAGACACAAGTAAGCTGCCCACGTTGCCGCGCTCCAATTGCTGCAGAAATTCAACAACTTTTTGATTTGAACACTGACCCACAGGCTAAACAAAAATTGTTAAGTGGCTCCGCAAATATGATTCAATGCCCTGCCTGTGGTTACCAAGGAATCTACCCAACCCCGATTGTTTACCATGACCCGGACAAAGAATTACTTTTAACTTATTTTCCACCTGAACTGGCAGTAGCTCTCAACCAACAAGAAAAAATGATCGGCCCATTGATTAATCAGGTAGTAAACAATTTAGCGCCAGAAAAACGCAAGGCTTATCTGTTCCAGGCAAAAAGCATGTTAACGTACCAGACCTTGCTTGAGACTATTTTACAGGCCGATGGTATCACCAAAGAAATGCTTGAAGAGCAGCAGAAAAAAATGAGTTTGATACAGCGTCTTGTTTCCACCCCTACTGCTGAATCTCGTAAGGAAATTATGGTGCAAGAAGAAGAATTGATAGATGAAACATTTTTTGCACTGCTTAATCGACTGGTGGAAGCGAGTCTATCTCAAGGAGATAAGCAATCTGCGCAACAATTGGCTGTATTCCAGCAAGAATTGTTAACTGAAACCAAGGTTGGTCAAAAAATCCAGGCGCAAATGAAAGAATCTCAGCAGGCAATGACAGATTTGCAGAATCTGGCCAAAGATGGATTAACCCGTGAGAAATTGTTGGAGTTGTTAGTAAATTCGCCCAGCGAAATCTACACAACCACTTTAATCGGTATGGTTCGCAGTGGGTTAGATTATGAGTTCTTCACAATGCTTTCAACAAAAATTGATCAAAGCCAGGATGAAGCCGAAAAAGCCAAATTATCAACACTGCGGGATTTTCTGCTGGACGCAGTCAAGCAAATTGATGAGCAGATTCAACTTGAAATGAAAAACGCCCGAGAAATGGTAGAAAAGATCGTGGCAGCGCCATCAATTGAGGCTGGTTTACAGCAATATGGCAATCAAGTTAATGAATTCTTCGTTGAGGCAGTTCAAAATGCACTTGAAGAAGCCAGGAAAGAATCTGACCTCGATAAAATTACAAAGTTAAACCAACTCAACCAAATGATTGAAGCAGCGAATACCCCACCAGAAGCCATTCAATTTATCGAAGAACTATTACGAACTGAAAATGATGATCAGGTAAAAGAAAAACTAAATACCAACATCGGTAAAGTAGATGACGAATTTCTGCAATTATTGACCGGTGTCATTTCGCAATCCGAGGAACAAGGTCAACAACCTCAATTAGTTGAGAAATTAAAACAGATTCAAAAGATAGCATTGCGCGCTGTCATGGCGAAAAATCTTAAGGGTTAATCGCACACAAAAGTAATTGAAAAAAGGAGCTGACTTTTAGATCAGCTCCTTTTTTGCTATCGCCTGTGCCCCCAGAGAGATTCGAACTCTCGTTTTAGCCTTGAAAGGGCTGCGTCCTAGTCCCCTAGACGATGGGGGCAAATAACGAACAAAATTTTATCAGATGCCTAAAAGTTGGTCAAGGGATGAACGCACATTCAGTTAATAAATCCTCACACCGCTTCGACCAAATCTGGGCTATCTACACGCCCTGAGTTGACTTTTGGGCTGACTTCATGCGCTATCATCTGAGTTGCGTCAAAAGGAGCCAGCATTGCTTTAATCTCGGTGATGGGTTTATTGTCAAGATAAGCCCACATGTTTTCCTTGTCCAGCATAATTGGCATCCGATCGTGTATTGGTGCGACCAGCTCATTTGCCGGGCAAGTGATGATCGAACCACTCCACAACTCAGAACCTTCCGGAGAATGCCAGATTTCGTAAATTCCAGCCAAAGCAAAGATCTCCCGATCTTCCAGTTGAAAATAATAAGGGGTCGAAATCTTGCTTTTCGCGCTGCGTTTCCATTCATAAAAACCATCCGCTAAAATTAAACACCGCCGGCGCAAAAACGCATTTTTAAATGAAGGTTTTTCAAGAACCGTTTCAGAACGAGCATTGATCATTTTACTACCGATGCTGACATCTTTGGCCCAACTCGGAACCAATCCCCAATAAAGAAACTCCATTTTTTTTGTGACGGGGTTGATGACAGCCGGAATCGCCTGTGTCGGGGCAATATTATAGCGTGGCTCCCAATCCTCGGGAATATCGGTTATACCCAGTGAAAGCTGCAATTCATTGGCTTTATATGACAATGTAAACCTTCCGCACATAAACACATCCTTTTCAATTAACGCGAGTGAGACATTATAATAATAACATCTCACCTGTATGGAGGCAAAAACATGACCAACCCCTTAATCGAATGTATTCCTAACTTTTCTGAGGCACGCCGTCCTGAAGTCGTCCAGAAGATCATCGAATCGATCCAGGGGGTAGCCGGAATCCACCTTCTAGATCGGCATTCCGACCTGGATCACAATCGCACAGTGATCACGTATGTAGGCAACCCGGCTGCTGTGTCAGAGGCTGCGTTTGCGTCCATCAAAACCGCAGCTGAATTAATAGACCTCAACCAGCACCAAGGTGAACATCCTCGCATTGGCGCTACCGATGTGGTTCCTTTTGTGCCCATCCGCGATACCAGTATTCAGGATTGTGTCAGGCTGGCAGAAAACCTGGCGAAACGCGTGGCAGATGAATTAAATATTCCAGTTTTTCTTTATGAAGAAGCTGCCAGAATTTCAGAAAAGCAAAACCTCGAAAATATTCGTAAGGGACAGTTTGAAGCACTGAAAGAAGAAATTGGCTCAAGCCCCGTACGAACACCTGATTATGGACCAAGCGAGCTCGGATCTGCAGGTGCCACAGTAATCGGAGTACGCCAGCCATTAATTGCCTTTAATATCTATCTGACCACCGATGATGTCAGCATTGCCCAAAAAATTGGACGCGCAGTGCGCCATTCATCGGGTGGCTTGCGTTACGTAAAAGGTATGGGAGTTCTGGTCGAAGGCAAAGCTCAAGTTTCCATGAACCTGACCAATTTCAGCAAAACTCCGATTGCACGGGTTGTCGAATTTGTGCGGCGCGAAGCTGCCCGCTATGGTGTGGCGATTCACCATTCTGAACTGGTAGGGCTTATTCCCCAAACAGCATTAATTGACGCGGCCCAATGGTATTTACAATTAGATGGTTTTGAAACCAAACAAATCCTCGAGCAACGTCTTTTTGATGAAAGGCAAGAAAATACTGAAAATGCCAACAAAGAAGAGAGCTTTCTCAACCAGTTGGCTTCAGCCGATCCCGCCCCCGGCGGAGGCTCAGCAGCTGCCTACAGTGCTGCTATGGGAGCCGCACTCACAACCATGGTATCTCGATTAACGCTTGGCCGCAAGAAATATGCTGATGTTCACGCTCAAATGCAAACACTTGAGGAAGAATCAATTCAGTTACAAACAGAATTGACCACTGCTATACAGGAAGATGCAGATGCATTTATCCAGGTAATGGAAGCTTTTAAAAAACCAAAATCAACACCTGAGGAAATTGTACAACGCAATAATGCCATTCAAGCGGCCACCATTCAAGCAGCTGAATTGCCATTCCGCGCGGCTCAAAAGGCATTACAGATTATGAAAAATGCTTTTCAAGCCGCCAGAATTGGCAACATCAATACAATTTCGGATGCCGCATCAGGGGTAATATTTGCTCGGGCAGGTTTACGAAGTGCGTGTATAAATGTTCGCACCAATACGCTATCAATTCAGGATCAAAACAAAGTTGACCAACTCCTTGCATCTGTCCGCCAATTAGAAAAAGAAGCTGCCGAAATCGAAGAACAACTCACATTACTCTTGCAAGAACGGGGTGGGTTTCCAAATTAATGAGCAGAATCTGGCCTGTGATCGCCGTTTTTTGGCTGTTCATGATGAGCGCTTGCAATCCAGATGCAAGTGTCAATGTGCCTACGAAAAAGACAAACGAAGCAATTATCATTACCACTACTTCATTTCCCTATTCTACTCAAATAGCCACCGAAACCCGGATTCTGCCAACTCACACCAGGACAGCAACCATTTCATCCACGCGAACATTAGAACCAGCAGCCAATCCGTCCTCCACAACACCGGCAATGAGTTTCTCCTCAAACGATACAACTAAACCTTTTTTGCCAATCTTCAATTTTCCTATTTCTGAGAATTACAACCAAACGATCGATTCATCGTATCGATATGGTACAACCCAAAATGGAGCACGCCTGCCCCATGACGGTGTTGAATTTTATAATGAATATGGCACACCGGTCATAGCGGCATTAAATGGAACTGTTGTGTTTGCTGGATCTGACGAAAAAGAACTTTGGGGACGATTTAAAGACTATTATGGAAATATGGTAATTATTGAACATTCACCTGTTCCAGCCGGTCCTAATTTCTACAGTTTATATGCCCACCTTTCCAAGATCAACGTAAGAACTGGTGAGGTTGTCTCATCAGGTCACAAAATTGGTGAAGTAGGCTTTAGCGGCGGTGCCATTGGCAGTCACCTGCACTTTGAAGTAAGGGTCGGGCAACCTCTCTTAGCGAATACCAGTAACCCTGAGTTGTATTTACCTTTAGGGACTGACGCTTCAGGCGTATCTATGGGGATTTTGGCAGGGCGGATTTTGGATGCAAGTGGATTAATTGTGGAGGATGCCGGCATTAACATTCAAGCGATGCGGAATGATCAGGTTGATCCTGATCAAATACCCACCTATTTAACTAGCTACACGAAAGGCATGCCCCTCAATACGGGAGTTGGAGAAAACTTCGTGATTTCAAATCTGGAGGAAGGCGAATATCGTCTTACTGTATACATCTCAGGAAGCCTGCAGGAGAGATTTGTGAGAGTGTTCGCCGACCAAATCACATTTATCACCATACAGCCAAAAAATTGAATTGCTGAATGTTGCTTTTCAAAGATTCAATTGATTATCGGGTAAACCGCCATGCAATTTGATGATCAGGATTTAGACCATTGAATGCTGTCTGTGCCAATCTCGCGATCAAATAATTGGCATCTTCAAATAATAACTGTTGTGGTGAATAAACAAAAATCGTAAAGACAAAATCCTTTTCCGGCCCAAAGGCAATCACAGCATCGCTAACGGTATGCAACAAGCCATCGTCTTCCTCGCTCCAACCATGTTTATGTGCAATACGGGTTCCTTCTGGTAACCCCGCTTCCACTAACGCCCCGATCTTGTTCCTGGCAAGGATATCGATCATCAGCTGACATTTTTCAGAAGTGATCTTTCCCTCAGATTTCTGCACCAAGATTCCCTGCCCCTTTTCAGCACACTCGTAAATCCCAGCGAGTAAACCGCCAATGTCTGCGGCAGTGGTTTGATTGTACATATCAGGATTGGTATTGATATCTGCCCTACTGTTGGCGGAGGTTGTATTGAGACTCAACAACGGTGCTCCCAAGTAAAAAAAGCCGGAAATAAAGCTATCTTTCATTCCCAAGGCTTGCATGTCTGAAGTTACGATTAACGGCCCGCTAATTGGATCAATTCGCTCCATCAAGCGATCCGCGGGAGCATTCTCCGATAAGACAATCATATAATTCAACCAGCCGGAGACATTTTCATCCAGCGGTAAATCTTCACGCCACAAAGTCGAAACCATAATCGGGATCTTCATTGTGCTGGCCGCCGTGTAAGCGATTCCCGGTTCTACACCTTCTCCATTCAATAATGCCAATTGGCTCGTATGCTGGTTTCCTAAATCTTGCATATAGATTTCGACTATACCTGGAAATTCAAATTCACGGATATTCGCTTTAAGTAAATACTCAATTTGTTCAAGGCTGGGCGGCTCTGCTGGCAGCGGCTGGGTTTCCACGATAATCTGGCGCTTATCCGGTGATTGGAAAGCAGCATAAATTTTGTCAATTAAACCTTCAGTATTTAAAGATGTACCAGCTGCCCCAGTCGCATACTGCGTGGTCCCGAGCAGAGGATAAGCGGGGGTAGCCGGCGATTGATATCTTGGTTCGAGCTCCTGATCAATAAAATTGCTCAACTTTGCGCGATCAAAATCAACCAGGACGTTTATCTGTGGGAACTCAACTACTTCATGATGCCATAAATAATCCCAGAAAAATGAGAAATCGTGGTTTTCCAAACAGATTTTCAACGCGGGTTGAAACATATCCTCCCACGCAAAAGAGATCCCTGCATTTTCCGTTGATACCTGAATTATCGATTGCCCAATCTGCAAGATTACTGGCATCTCATAGGTTTCTTTCAAGCGTTGTTGAGCTTTTCCCGGTGAAATTCCTGCCACTGGAATTGATCCGATTTCAAAATTTGAAGGAAAGTTACAAGGCAGTTGTTTAAATTGCTGAAATTGCCGGTAGGTTATGATGGCTGCCATAAAAATAAATAATAAGCCAATAAAAGTTAGTAATAAGGCAAGTTTTTTCTTGCGCAAGCTGTATGCTCCTGAGAGAGAAATTTCTCTCAATGATAAAACAAATCCTGCGTTCTGACCACCAGGCTCAATGTCCTAATTGAATTAGAAGGAACCGACAGCACAAAGATCAAATTTCATTGTAGAATCAAGCAACTCTACCAAGGGAGCAGGTATGTCAAATTACCAGTTACAAAACAATCTCTTTCAATTAACGATTGAGCCAGACCAGGGATCCTTTAATCTAACAACAAACCGCAGCGGGTTTCCAGCCTTAGAACGAGCATACATCAAATTGGTTGTGCGAATTAACAACCGGCCTGTCACCTTGCTTCAATCATCCTGGGATTCATTCGAGGCTTTAAAAACAACCGCAGATTCGGTGCAAGGAAAATTAAAACAGCTAGAGTTTTCCATTTTCCTTGAACAGGAAAATTTCATCGTCCGATTGGTCTTCGCATTAAGTGAAGATTTTCCCATCTTTTTATGGAAGGTTGCTTTCGAAAATCAATCCTCTGCTGCTGTGGAATTGGAAAGTATTGAATTGCTTAATCTCGGTTTTAATCGTGATCCCGAGAGCAGATATAACAGCGGCAATATTACTTCACACCCAGCATTAGCCTTTCATGCAAGCGGATGGCAATCCTGGTCATTTACTGGCACGTTTCGAGAAGATCAGATTCAACGTCAGACACGGCTAAGACACTTCCAGGATGTATTGGTTCAAAATGCAGGAACCCCCCTTTCACGCCAGGTTGGGCATTTCAGCGGCGATTTTTTCGGCATTCTGGCAGACCGGAATGCCAGGATAGCTGCTCTATTTGGTTTTCTTTCGCAGAAAAACAATTTTGGCAGTCTTGAAGTCGATATCCGTGAACAACCAAAGATAAGATTATGGGCAAACGGAGATCGAATTGTTGTCTCTCCAGGACATAGCACTGACACTGATTGGGCTGTTTTTTACCCTTGCTACTTTGACCAACCGGATCCCTTTGCAACATATTACCAGGCGGTAGCCCGCGAAAATCAGGTGCAGATCAAGCATTCTTCGCCGGTTGGCTGGTGCTCCTGGTATCATTTTTATCAGGATATTTCTGAAAAGAAAATTTTACAGAATGTTGAGACAATTGCTGAATACCAGGACCGTCTGCCGCTGGAATTGATTCAAATCGATGACGGCTTTGAACGGCAAATTGGGGATTGGTTCAAATTTCGTAAAGGCTTTCCTGGCGGCGTATTGCCTCTGGCACGTGAAATAAAGCAAAAAGGCTTCACACCCGGATTGTGGCTGGCGCCTTTTATTTTGCATCCCAATAGCCAGTACGCCATCAATAATCCGGACAAATTGCTGCGCCACAAAAACAAACAAACAGTCAATGCCGGTTTTATCTGGAACGTTTTCACCCAGGCTCTTGATCTGACTGCACCGGGAGCTCTCGATTATGCCCTTGAGGTGGTTACCAGAGCTGTAAATGACTGGCAATTCCCTTACTTGAAACTGGATTTCCTGTATGCGGGTGCTCTGGCAGGATACCGTTTTGACCGTACGAAGACCAGGGCACAAGTCTTACGACATGCCATGCAATCAATCCGTAACAGCGTGGGTCCAGAAACCTTCTTACTTGGCTGCGGCGCGCCACTTGGATCGGTGCTCGGAATCGTGGATGCTAACCGAATTGGTGCGGATGTCAGCGGCGATTGGACTCCAAAGTTTTTGGGGATCTCGTTTCCCTTTAAACGCGAACCACACATGCCTTCTGCTCGCAACTCCATCCAAAATATTCTTTCACGAGCAGAACAGCATGATCGCTGGTGGATTAATGATCCGGATTGTTTACTGATACGTGATGAAACCAATCTGACACTACCTGAAGTGCAGTCCTTGGCAACCGCAATCGCCATTACTGGTGGTTCAATCATTATTTCAGACGATCTTCCGAAACTTTCTCCAGATCGCAGAAAGATGGCTGAAAAATTAATCCCGGTAATTGGTAAAAGAGCTTTTGTTATGGATTGGTTGGATAAAACGACCCCACATAATCTTCGCCTCGATCTTAATAATCCAGCTGGGGACTGGAATGTAATAGCACGATTCAATTGGAAAGAAAATGAACGCGAAATCTTTCTGCTGCTTCCGGATTTCAACCTGCTAAAAAACGATTTCTGGGCATATTCATACTGGGAAGATAAAGTACGATTGATCAAAGCCAACGACCCAATTTTAATCAAAAAGCTTGCTGCGCATGGTGTGGCTTTATTTGCAATTCGGTCTTTCCGTGATGAACCCACCTATCTTGGATCAAATTTGCATATTTCCATGGGTTTGGAAGTGGCGGATTGGAAATTAAATAAAAACATACTTGAATGCAGAATCGCTTTACCGCGCATAGTAGAGGGAAATATCTATTTATATCTCCCTGAGCCACCCAAAGAAGCACTCTTGAACCAAAAACCGGTTGCCTGGGTAACACAGCCGAATGGCGTTTATATTTTTTCAGTCGCAATGGAAAGAGAATGTACTTTAACCATTTGCATGTAGTCTGAAAAATTAAATAGCCCGGCGGCAATAAATCAATCTTATTTAAGAAACACCAGCCTGCTAATATTTCAGCAGGCTGGTCACACGAACAAGTTATTTATATCTATTCTTTAGGGTTTGTCGGTTGAACTGTATCGGCTTGTTTTTTCGCCAGGCGCTTTTTATTTGAACGACGGACTGCAGCGCGAATGGCCAGGAATATCAGATAAAGGGGCAGGAAAATGATAATCAGGACCGGAATAACCGAAATTACGATCCATATGACGGCATCTACAATTACCTGCATTGAATTTACCAGTGCCTGCAGCGCTTTGCTGACTGTAACTGAAGGTTTCCAACCAGCCACAGAAATTGGATTGACCGCTTCATGAGCTTTTATACTGACATTGATCGCTGAAAGCGCAGCGGATTCTTCGTAGTATTTAATTTGACCTTTTATGACTTCGATTTGTTCACGATAGTAAGTCAACTGATTGAAAACATTGAGGACGTCTTCCGTCTTTTTAGCTTCTTCCATTATGGAACGCAGCTGTGCTTCCGCTTCTTCCAGATTTGCCAGGCGAGAATTAAGATCGGTATATTCTTTGGTTACATCCTGGCCTGAGACATTCTCGCTAAGAACATCCTTTTGGCGGTCATTAGTTAAATTTTTGATTTCATCGATGGCCTGGTTTAGTAAATTTGCAGGAACACGGATACTGATACTTGCCTCAGGTACTTCAATGCCACTGTAATTTACAGATTTCCACAGATTGGAACTGACAACATAACCACCCATCCGTTCAGCCATTTGATTAATCGTGCTCATCACTTTGGCTGGGTCGTCGACGACAATCGAAAGTTCGGCGTTACGAATGACGAGACGAACAACATTAGCGGGCGGCAAACCGCTCTCACCAGAAACATTTGGCGACATTCCATCGTAGGACTTTTCTCCGGAAGCAAAATCGTTTTCGAAAGATGGCGATTCCATTGTTCCTGAAGGCGTAAGATTTGGAAAATCTCGTGATTGAGATTTCGCTCCACACGCAGTCAATACAAGGACTGCTATCAACAACAGGGCGTAAAATTTTGACTTCATTTATTCCTCCGATTGAACTAGGCGAATTATGGCTTGTCTTCTAGACGAAAATCAATGCGATCTGGTTCCCAAATAGTCTAATTCTCCCAGGGAATCTGATATGGATAAATTTTACCTTACCAGCCGCCATTTAAGCGTTGTGCATGCCGTAATGGTAGTTCTGCTTTTAGAATTTTTTTCTGTACGGCCCCAACGTCATAAGCGATTCTCCGGAATTCGAATCGGTGCAAACCGGTTGTATAAATGGCATATGCCGCTCGCGGATCGCTATCTCGCGGTTGACCTACCGAACCAGGATTAATAATCATGCGATTATGTAAGGTAATTGAACTGCCAGGTACCGGAGGCCCCCATTCCAACACGCCTTCTTCTGCATTCCAGGCGCTAATCATGGGCTGATGTGAATGGCCAACCAAACACAAATCCGTTTTAAAATATTCATAATTAATGCGGGCAATGTAGGGTTCAAGAATGTATTCCCAGATCGGATTCCGCGGGCTTCCATGAACCAACGTCACTCCGTTAACTTCCACTTTTTCCGGAAGATCTTTCAAGAATTTAATGTTTTCTTTGGATAAATTATTTTGGTGCCAAAGCATTGATTCTTTGGCTTCGTTGTTAAAAAGTGAAATATCAATGCCCCCAGTAACGGCCAAATCATGGTTTCCTTTAATGCAAATGAGGTTTTCCAGACTTCGAATAAGTTCAACACACTCATTCGGCTGAGGCCCATAACCCACCAAATCTCCCAGACACCAGGTCTGGTCTACATCGCCACCATCCTTCAACACGGTCTGAAGGGCATCAAAGTTTGCATGAATGTCAGAGATTATCAGAACGCGCATGAATGCCTTCTCACAAGAATTTTGTTTTGTACAATGATACGTTTTTTCGTTTCAATTGTGAATTAAATCCACATAAATTCAAAAAGATCTAACTTTTTCAATAATCTCTGCGGCATAATCAAAACGATTAAAAGCAGGCATCAAATAAACCCCATTGATTTGATCCCGTAAACCAGAGATTAACTCGATCGCTATTTCTATTCCGGTAGCTGCGCTATTGTCACCACTTTTCTGCATTCGCTTCTTAATCGAATCAGGAATAAAGATACCCGGCACTTCATTATGTAGGAAGTTGGCATGTCTGTCAGTGACCAGAGGAAGAATTCCTACCAGTATGCGAATATGATCCCCTTCTGCTAAGCCACGAATCTGGTTGATTACTTGGCGGGTTTTTTCGATATCAAAAACCGGCTGTGTCAGAAAAAAATCAGCCCCTGCGTGCAATTTACGGAAAAGGTGATTCACCTCAAGCTGGCGGTTGTTTGCGCTCAGATTAAGCGCAGCTCCTACAAAAAATGTGGTCGGCTGCCCTATTTCCGAGCCGGCATGATCAAGTCCGACATTAAAGGATTGTTTAATCAACTTTATAACCCCGGATGGCACCAGGTCAAAATTGTCATTGGCTTCCGGATAATCACCAATAGCTGTTGGGTCACCCATCATCACGAAGACATTCCGTATCCCAAGCGCATGTGCGGCCAACAGATCTCCTTGCACACGCAGTAGATTTCGTCCGCGGGTTGGGAAGTGTAAGACAGTTTCAATATTCGTGTATTTTTGAATCAGACTGCAAACTGCCCAGGGGCTCATGCGCATTCGTGCCATCGGACTATCCGCAACATTGATGACATCAGCACCGGAATCAGCTAACAAGCTGGCACCTGCCAATAATTTCTTCGTGCTTAATCCCTTGGGTGGATCCATTTCAACTGCGATGATGAAATCCCCATGTGCCATCTTCTTAGAAAGCTGCGATTGTTCATCGCTTTCAAGCATTTCTGGGTTTTCTGCTTCCTGTATGAATTCAATGCCGTTGGCAATATCAACATTCTCTGTTATAGAGATGATATCTGCCATGGCACGGATATGTTGAGGCGTTGTTCCGCAACATCCTCCGATAACTTTTGCCCCTGTTTTCCAAAAAGAAAGCGCATATTCCCCAAAATATTCAGGTCCTGCCGGATACATAATCCGCCCATCCTGCTGCTCTGGCCAACCTGCATTTGGCATGACGGACAAAAGTGCCTGTGGCACAACTTTTTTCATTTTTTTTAGAATCCGTAATAATTGCAAAGGACCACCTGAGCAATTTATACCAACCACGTCAACGTCAAGCGCAAAAATACTTTTTGCCACCTTTTCGGGGGAGTCGCCCAACAAAGTAAGGTCATCTCTGGTAAACGTCATGGACGCAATAATTGGTATCTTTGAATCGATATCTTTCGCAGCACGAACAGCTTCACGCAATTCATAAAAGTCCGTCATAGTTTCAATTATGATCAAATCTGCTTGTGCTTCAATCAGAACCAAAATTTGTTCATGGAAGGCCTTGTACGCTTCGTCCAGCTGAACCTTTCCAAAAGGTGCAAGACGCACCCCCAGTGGCCCGACATCACCTGCAATTAAAATATCAAGGGAACTTGCCAGTGCCACTTTGCGTACCAGATCCACGCCAGCCTGATTAATTTGTTTTACCTGATCTTCTTTGCCAAATTCACTTAATTTGAAGCGATTTGCACCAAATGTATTCGTCTGGATCATTTGCGAGCCAGACTCTATATAAGCTCGATGGACATCAGCAACCAGCGCTGGCTGTGTCAAATTTAACGCATCAAAACAATCATCAAAACGAATGCCGTTAGAATGCAGCACAGTAGCCATTGCACCATCAGACAAAATCGGTTTAGGTTGCGCCAATTTTCTTAAAAATTTTGATTCTAGTCCCATGCAATTATGCTCCCATCAATTGACTAATCCGGCTCGTGCCAATATTAAAATATCGTGCCTGGGGGTGATGAACGATAATGGCTGCAGTTGACTGCTCCGGTACAAGCTGGTAGGCACTTGTCAATGCCATCCCCAATTCTTTTTCGACAGGCAACAGAGAAAAAACCTTGGCATGGTCTTCAAGTTCAGGAATTGCCGGGTAACCCCACGAGTAACGTTTGCCCCTTTCGTTTTCAAATCCCAGCTCCGTCCTGATATAATCATGCATATAATCTGCCGTTGCTTCGGCGGTTTGGACTGCCAGGCCATGAAAGAAATAAGCCTCTGTGTATTCGCCTCCGGATTGTAATTCATCAAAGCGTTGGGTCGCTTTTTGGCCAACAGTGACCACTTGCAGCACCATCGTATCAATCTGATCACTGCTCTCGGGCGCGAAATAATCGGCCAGGCACAATTTTTCTCCTCCGCTCTGGCGTGGAAAATGGAATTGTTCAATAACCCTGCGTTCATGGTCGATAGACCGCGAATCATAAACCAACAAAGAATCGTCACGGGATTGTACCGGAAAATACCCATAGACAGCCTGGGGGCGCAGCCATTTATTAAGACGCGCTTCACGCTTCATACATTCGAGGCGCTCTTCAAAATCAGTTCTTATCTTCAGCCATTCTTCTCCATGCGCATTTTTTGCACCCCAGGATAGACGGAATAATTCATTTAAAGATAAGTGTTCAAAGACTGATTCAAGCGGAATATCTCGTACTATCTGCACTCCCCATGTTTTTGGTGTTGGAATGGTGATGTCTCGCCGAATCTTGGAGGTTTGTCCAGGCTCATTCAGTTCAATGCCAACTTTAGTTTCCGCTCTTTTAAGTTCACCTTCAGCTTCTCGGCGATTCTGGCAAATGAAATCTTCGCGGTTATTGGCATCGCTGAGCCGGTCCATCACAGCCAATCCTTCAAAGGCATCCTTGCAATAAAACACCCCGGCAGGATAAAACGTCTCGGAATCCGTCATTAAGATTCGGCGACCAAATTTTTTGTTGATCGCTGCACCGCCAATTAACACCGGTAAATGAATCTCTCTGCGATTGAGTTCGTTCACAATTAAAGGCATTTGTTTACTGGTGCTGACGAGCAAAGCACTCAAACCAATTGCATTGGCTTTTCGCTCAACTGCCGTGCTGATGATAGTCTCAGCCGGAACTTGTTTGCCTAAATCAAGCACCTCATAGCCATTGTTTACCAGGATTGTCTTTACCAGGTTTTTGCCAATATCATGTACATCACCATAGACAGTTGCCAGTACAATGAGTCCCTTGCTGACACCTGCTTTCTTTTCAAGAAAATTCTCAAGATACCCAACCGATTTCTTCATCACTTCGGCGGATTGCAGCACAAATGGCAAGATCAACTCCCCTGACCCGAACTTATCCCCGACTTCTTTCATGGCCGGTAAAAGGACATTATTGAGAATCCAAACTGCTCTTTCATGGACACTTTCATTGCCTTTTTCAGCCAACAACAAATCAATATCCTGCTCCAAGCCATCTTTCTTGCGATGGACAATCTTCCAAAACAAACGCTCTTCCGGAGGAAGCGAATTGACATGTTTTTCTTGCTCGCTGGAACGGTCTGCAAGTGCATTTCCATGTTCGTCATAAAATGAAATTAATCGTTGCAGTGCATCATCGCGTTTATTAAAAATAAGATCTTCGGCGAGAGAGATTTCTTCCGGTGCAATTTCAGCGTAAGGCGTAATCTGGGCGGGATTGACAATAGCCATTTCAAGGCCAGATTGGACAGCATGATAAAGCATGACGCTATTCAATGTTGCTCTGGCAGCCGGGGAAAGACCAAATGAAACATTACTGACACCCAATGAAGTTAAGATGCCTGGCAGATTTTGCTTTATAAGCCTGATGCCATCCAGGGTCTCCTTAGCTGAATTGGAAAATTCAACATCTCCCGTGGCAAGCGTAAATGTTAACGCATCAACCACAAGATCCTGTGGGCGTAATCCATGATCATTAACGGCTATGGATAATAAACGCTTGGTAATTTCAAGTTTCTGTTGGGCTGTTTTTGCCATACCGTCTTCATCAATTGTGAGAACAATCACAGCTGCGTTGTATTTTTTCGCCAGTGCAAAAATCTTATCAGCCTTTTGACGACCTGCTTCCAGGTTGGTTGAATTTATCAGGCAGCGACCGGGCGCGGTTTGCAAGGCTGTTTCAAGAACATCAAGCTCAGTCGAATCAATAACCAATGGAACCCGTATTGCCGGCGCTAAAATTTTGATGACTTTCCGCATACTCTCAGCTTCATCCGCTCTTTCAGTTAAAGCAACACAAACGTCCAAAGCATGCGCCCCGCTATCCACCTGCTGCTGGGCGATCTGTAAAACACTCTCATAATCCCCATCAAGGATAATTTTCTTAAACTTGCGGCTTCCTTGCGTGTTCAGCCTTTCACCAATTATTAATGGTGCCGGCTCCTGGTGCATGTTCATCACTTGGGTGGCGGATGCCAATACGGCAGGTTCATTTAATGGCCGGAGAAGTGGCTGGTGATCCCCGACCGCTTTCACCAACTTTCGCAAATGCTCCGGCGTTGTACCGCAGCATCCTCCAACTACATTAATATTATTCTTCTCCACAAATTCAGCCAACGACTCCGCAAACGAATCGGCTGAAAGTGGGTAAACAGCCTCCCCATTGACGTTTAATGGTAAGCCCGCATTTGGAATACAAGACACCGGCAGGATGGAATTTTCACCCAGGAATTGAATTGGCAGGCGCATATGCTCCGGCCCGGTTGAACAATTTAATCCAATTACGTCAATTGGCAAAGCTTCCAAAATCGCCAGTGCTGCGCCAATATCAGTACCCAATAACATACGACCGGTTGTATCCAGCGTTATTTGTGCCTGAATTGGCAGAAAAATGGCAGTTTGCTCAAATGCAAGCGAAACCCCTTGAATGGCTGCTTTTACTTCAAGAATATCCTGTGAAGTCTCAATCAGCATCAGGTCAACTCCGCCTTCGATTAACCCAATCGCCTGCTCGCGGAAAACATCCACAAGATCAACAAAGGAAATATTGGAAAGATCGGGGTCATCCATGGAAATCAACTTGCCAGATGGACCCAGCGAACCAGCCACAAAACGTTGTTGACCGGTACTCAAACTGAATTCATCAGCCAATTTACGAGCCAGCTGTGCTGCCTGAAAATTGATCTGATATACACTTTCGCGCAATCCATATTCCGACAAAGTCAAAGGATTTGCACGAAACGTATTGGTTTCAATTGCATCTACACCCACTTCTAAAAATGAGCGATGCACTGCTTCAACAATTTGCGGGGAGGCAATAACAAGGTAATCTATACAGCCTTCGTATTGTTGACCACCATAATCCGATACGCCTAGATTAAATTTCTGCAGGCTGGTTCCCATCGCTCCATCGAAAACTATGACTTTATTTTGCAAAGCATCCAGGTATTTGCGGTTAGTATATTTTCTTGGCATACAATCTCCTTAAAAGGGAAATGGAAATCTCAAAATTTAAAAAAATACCTCTCATATTTGAGAGGTCCTGTCAAAACACCCTCATCTCCCAGATTGACCATAATTAATAGCCTCTGCCGGATTTGGCACCTGCTTGTGTTAGTGGTTGCCGAGGTATCATCGGGCCGGTCCCTCCACCTCTCTGGATGAGCTTTAGTTCGAATTTCCAAATATTACCACAAAAGCAACCCTCGGTCAAAACCTGGCCTACAATACCTTGGACAAATTTATGCAAAGGGAAATTTCAAAATGACGCTGTTGTCTATTTATTCCCGTGGACAAGTATGCGATATAATTTGATTACGGTGTAAATTTGAAAACACAATCCTATCCAAAACTTAAAAATATACTGATTACTACTGCCTTCTTAGCTGCCGTTGGTTGGTTGGGGCTCTACTTTTTATTTCAATATACAACCCCATTGTTAGGCCCTCGTTGGTTATTCTTTTTCCTGTTTATGGTTGCCTTAAGCGGAACCTCCCTTCCGATTGTTTATTTCTTCAATCTGCGTTTTATTAGCTCACCACCGGCCAATGCAATTGTTTTGATCCGCCAGGCAATCTGGGTTGGGTTATTCTTTGATTTATTGGCCTGGTTACAACTCGGCCGCATTCTAAATCCAGTCTTGGCTCTTATTCTTGCAATCGGAATTTTGGTTGTTGAAAATTTAATCCGCATGGCAGAGATCAGTCGATGGCGGCCAGAAGTGGATGAAGATGAATGACTATCGCCAGATTCCATCTGTGGATCTGATAATAAACAGTCCGGAAGCATCCCCCATCATCGCCAATTTTGGACGGTCTCAGGTAATCGATGCAATTAGAGCAGTGCAAGAAAGTTTACGTCAAATTGATAAGCTGGACCGTCAATCCTGTACAGCAGAGGCCATCCTGATACGAGCCAACCTGCATTTACAGAAAAACTTCAAAGCTACACTTATCCCGCTCATAAATGCCAGTGGTGTCATTTTGCATACCAACCTGGGACGTGCTCCGCTTAGTGATGACAGCATTGAAGCTATGGCTACAATTGCATCCAATTATAATTCGCTTGAATTTGACCTTTCTACAGGCAAACGAGGATCACGAACAGTACATGCGGAAAAGATTCTGATGCAATTAACCGGTGCAGAGGCAGCCCTGGTTGTCAATAATAACGCCAGTGCCATTTTGGTTATCTTGAGCACCCTTGCCTATCGCCGCAGAGTCATTATTTCGCGGTCACAACTCATTGAAATTGGCGGTGGTTTTCGAATTCCGGATGTCATGAAACAATCCGGGGCAAAATTGATCGAGATTGGGACTACGAACAGAACTCATTTAAATGATTATTCTACAGCGTTACAGGAACCAGCGGCACTGGTAATGCGGGCACATCACTCCAATTTTAAAATTATTGGCTTCTTTGCGGAACCAAATTTAGCGGAAATCTGTGAAGCCGCCCATACCGCTGGGGTTCCAGTATTGGATGACCTCGGTTCTGGTACATTTCTGGATACTGCTCAATATGGCTTGCAGCATGAACCAACCATTAGCGAATCTTTATCTGCTGGTGCGGACCTGGTATGTTTTTCCGGAGATAAGCTTCTGGGCGGCCCTCAAGCCGGGATAATCATTGGTAGAAAACAATTAATTGATAAAATTAAAAAACATCCACTGGTTCGTGCAATACGCGCCGATAAGCTTTGCCTGGCCGGGTTGACCGCCACACTCAATCATTATTTGCGGGATGAGGCAGAGCAAGAAATCCCGATTTGGAAAATGATTTCAAGATCTGCTGAGGATATTCAACTATCCGCGCATGCCTGGCAACGAACAATTCAGCATGGAGATGTCATTAATTGCCGCTCCACGATTGGTGGCGGAAGCATGCCAGAGGAGACATTACCATCCTATGCGCTCTCATTTACTGTGCGTAATCCCGATCAATTTGTCAAACAACTGCGCCAATTCCCGATACCGATCATCGCACGCATTGAAAATGAGAAAGTACTTCTCGATCCCCGAACAGTGTTTTCCGTGCAGGAAGAAGTATTGTGCAACCAAATAAAAACGCTATTTCCAGAATAATCAATATAATTCTTTAGGAGTCAGTCATCATGAAAAAAGATATCGATAGCCTTATGCAAGCGAATAATATTGACGCACTTTTAGTTATGGGGTCAGGACAGCACAACCCAACGATGGTATACCTGACAGGCGGCGGCCATCTTACTTCAGCTGATCTGATCAAGCCTCTTGATAAAAAGGGGATCCTCTTCCATGGATCAATGGAACGCGATGAGGCTGCAAAGAGTGGTTTGGAAACTCATTCCTATGATCGTTATCCATATTTGGATCTTAAACTTGCAGCCCGAGGAGATCCCGGCGAAATAATGGCCTTGCGATACGTGCACATGTTTGAAGATGCCGGAATTAGCAGTGGTAATGTGGCTATTTATGGTGAGGTCGAAATCGGTCCCAAGTTTTCTGTGCTCAATCGAGTTCAAGCTCTTTTACCTGATATAAAATTTATTGGCTATTTCAACGATCCAATCTTTATGACCGCCATGATGACAAAAGATCAGGAAGAGGTCGACCGAATTCATCGTATGGGAAAAGTCACCACATCAGTTGTAAGGCGGGTTGCCAATTTTTTACAATTCAGCCCGGTGTTAAACGAAACTTTACAATCGCCTGATAAAAAAGCGCTCACAATCGGTGATATTCGTCGGAAGATTAATTTATGGCTGGCTGAAGAAGGTGTGGAAAACCCGCATGGAACCATATTTTCGATTGGCCATGATGCCGGCGTTCCACATAGTCAAGGAGATGACAATCAACCCATAACTCTCGGAAAGACGATCGTTTTCGATATTTATCCTTGCGAGGCAGGAGGTGGCTATTATTATGATTTCACACGCACATGGAGTCTTGGCTATGCCAGCCCTGAAGTGTCCAAGGCATATGAGCAAGTGAAAACTGTCTATGATTCAATCGTTTCAGAACTGACCATCGGCCAACTTTTCAGCCATTACCAGAAAAGAACCTGTGAAATGTTTGAGAATCTGGGACACATTACAGTACTCACCAACCCGGCAACTATGGAAGGCTATGTTCACAGCCTTGGTCATGGGGTCGGTTTGCGATTACATGAAATGCCATTTAGTGGTGCAACCGCTACACCGATAGAAAAGCTGGTTCCAGGGTGTGTTTTCACAATTGAGCCAGGCCTCTACTATCCTAGCCGTAATTTTGGAATACGGATTGAAGATACTTACCAGGTCACAACCGAAGGCACTTTTGAGAAATTGGCTGACTATCCTTATGACCTGGTATTGCCCATCAAACATGCTTAAAATTGCATTCATCGCAGCAATATTGATTATTATGGTATAAAGATTTTATGAGCCTCCTGAAAAAAAATTTTCTCCCCTTCCGAATATTAGCAATTGAATCTTCCTGTGATGAGACTGCTGCCGCAGTGCTCGAGGAAGGCAGGATTTTATTATCTTCGGTGGTGGCTTCGCAGATTGACCTTCACCAACAATACGGTGGTGTCTTTCCGGAAGTTGCTTCCCGGCAACACATCCGCGTCATTTATGATGTCGTTGATCAGGCCTTGCAACAAGCGCACATGAGTCTGGCAAATATCGATGCCATTGCTGTTACGCGTGGACCTGGATTAGCCGGATCATTGGTGGTGGGTATGAACATGGCCAAAGGTGTGGCACTTGGCAGCGCACTGCCACTGATTGGCGTCAATCATCTTGAAAGCCATATTTATTCCGCCTGGCTTTATCCGGAAGAAGCGCCCAAACCACCTCCTGCGCCCGAATTCCCATTGCTCGCTTTACTCGTTTCCGGTGGTCACAGCGAACTGGTTCTAATGAGTGATCATCTTACCTACCAGCGATTGGGAGGCACACTCGATGATGCAGCTGGTGAGGCATTTGATAAGGTTGCCCGTCTTTTAGGCTTGTCGTATCCTGGCGGACCTGCCATTCAAAACGCAGCACAGACCGGAAATTCAAAAGCCTACAATTTTCCACAATCAAAAATGGAAGGCACCTGGAATTTTTCATTCAGTGGCGTTAAAACAGCTGTTTTAAGGCAAGTACGTGATCTGGAAAAAAGTGGGCGGCCTCTGCCCATTTTTGATTTGGCTGCCAGTTTTCAAGCATCTATTGTTGATGTACTCTTTGATAAAACGATGGCTGCAGCTCGCGAGTTCAAAGTAAAGAATCTCCTCGTGGCGGGTGGTGTCTCTGCCAATCAATCCTTAAGGGATGTCTTCACTAGCCAAAAGGAGTTTCCAGTTTTTATTCCACCACTCAAGTATTGCACGGATAATGCTGCAATGGTGGCAGCTGCAGGTTATTATCGCTTTGTACACGGCAAGACAGATAGTCTGGACATTGATGTCTTACCCAATTGGCCACTTTCATAATCGCTTGCGCAACTTTTTCCTTTGGAGATACATCTAAATGGTAGAACTGCAAGCTGAACCTTTAAACCTGGAAGCCTTACAAAATGGCGATCCCAATGAACAAACCCGTTTGGTGGAATTGTACTCTGATTGCATCTATCGTCTGGCATTAAAAATGCTCGCCAATACCCACGATGCGGAAGATGTTCTTCAGGAGACATTTATAAAAGCTTTGAAAGCACTCCCCAATTTTGAGGGGCGATCAAGCCTTTCGACCTGGCTTTATCGGATTGCAATTAACGAGTCCTTGATGTTGCTGCGCAAAAGAAAACTTGAAGTGGCCATTCAGGAAGATGATTTCGTTGACGGTGAGAATGAGGATTCAATTGAAGCATATCAGTTATTGGATTGGTGCTGCCTTCCTGAAGATGTTTTCATGACGAATGAAACCAGAGCTGAATTGGACCGACAAATTCAAAAATTACCAGAAAATCTGCGGACTGTGTTTATTTTGAGAGACATTGAAGCTCTTTCCATCAAGGAAACAGCAGAAACGCTGGAACTTTCAGAAACAAATGTGAAAACCAGACTTTTCAGGGCCAGGCTAAAATTACGAGAGGAATTAAGCACATATTTTGCAGAATTTATTGAGGAGAACACAAATGGAAAAAAATAAAAACCATTGTGAAGAATTAATCACCTCCATCTCAGAATATGTTGATGGTTCAATTAACCCGCAGCTTTGTCTTGAATTGGAAAAACATTTAAGCGAATGTGATAACTGCCGGGTAGTGGTTAACACCCTCAAAAAGACAATCGATATTTACCGCCAACAGAGTGCCAGGGAAAAAATGCCTTCAGATGTGAAAAACAGATTGTTAGCACGCCTACATCTAGAAGATTATCGCGAATAGGACGAAGCGATAGCGATTGGTTTCAATCACTATTGAATTTGTCCCTCACCATCGATAGCAATGGCATCTACCATTTACTGAGATTGAGTCACATTTGCGAATCCGATTTTCAAACATCCATAAAAGTGCGGAGCCTTTGCTTAAGAGATTGTGATACTCTAAATGCGACTTATCCAAAGCGTAGATTCATTTTGGGTACTTTTACTTTCCTTATTTTTGTTTTATTTAAAACGAAGCAGACTGGGTCTTCATAATCTTCGATAAAAAAAACACATTAATCAAAGCACACCTTTATTTCGTTAATTATTCCAAACCTACTAAGGAAAACCTGTTTTAAGATTTTCACGCGAGATATGCAGAAAACGGTGAACTGGCAAAATCGGAAAACCCTGGCCAAGTTCTTTTAATCAAAGTACATTTTCACTCTGAGGACGAATGAATATATATATATTTCATATAATTATTCTGTAACCTTAAAGGACAAATATCATCTATATAAAAACAGAGAACAAAATGAAATTTAATGATTTCTTGCCCTCATTGAAAATAATAACGAAAAATGAGAATGAAAAACCAAACCAGGTAGTAGAAATTCGTTTTAAGGCAACCTGCCCAAAATGCAAAAAAGGAAAGTTTGACTACGATGGTTTATTAAACCTAGTTTGTCAAAATTGTGGTTTTACCTCAGCAGGCTGTTTTACCTGATAAATAAAAATTGCATCCCGTGGGGATGCTACAAGATAGGAGAAATATGACTTCAAAATTTTTAGACGACAAAATAGTTGAGCAAGTTAAGGAATTCTTCAAGGACCTCAATAAACCCGTCAAGTATTTGTTTTTCGGCAGTGATGAACAAAATTGCCAGTACTGCCAAGACACACAATCATTGTTGACAGAGATTACAGGTATCAGCGACAAGATTGAGCTGGAAGTATTCGACATCGATGAAGATGCTGAAATAGCCAGGCAATACGGTGTAAATAACACACCTGCTACCGTTCTGGTAGTTCAAGATGGAGAAATGATCAAAGATTATGGCGTGCGCTTTTTGGGGATTCCGGCCGGTCACGAATTCACATCATTGATTAATAGTACAGTTTTGATCTCAAGACAGGAATCAAACCTGGCCGAAGAAACAAAGCAAAAACTGGCACAAATAACCAAACCGGTTGAATTAAAGGTCTTTGTCACGCCTACCTGCCCCTATTGCCCTCGCGCGGTCATTTTAGCGCATCAAATGGCCATTCAAAGTGATTTGGTGACAGCAGAAATGGTAGAGGCAACTGAATTTGTTGAACTTTCCACTCAATTTGGTGTATCTGGTGTACCGCATACAGTGATTAATATGGGAGCGGGCGAGGTAGTTGGCGCTGTGCCTGAAAATAATCTCATGGTGGAAATTGAACGTGTTTTAAGCGCTGTGGCAGTAGAATAAATCAAAAAGGATGTGAAAAATGGATGCCAAAGTAACTTGGAGTAGTGGTCTGTCTTTTACCGGAACAGCAGATTCCGGCTATATGATAGCGTTGGATGGCTCGAAATCGGTTGGTGGGCAAGAAGCTGGCTTTCTCCCGATGGAATTATTTGCTATAGGATTGGCAGGTTGCACTGCCATGGATGTTATTTCGATACTGGCAAAAATGCGTCAGGAAGTTACCAATTTCGAAGTAAAGGTACATGCAGATCGGAAAAATGAACACCCAAAAATCTTCACCGAAATAATGATCGAGTACATTGTCACGGGTGTGAATCTTGATCCAGAATTAGTCAAAAAAGCTGTTCGTCTTTCAGAGGAAAGGTACTGCCCAGCACAGGCCATTTTATCAAAAAGTGCACAGATCAATCATAAAATTACATTAATAGATGCCTAGTATTAAACAGGCATATCAACGCATTTTATTATTTTAAACCTCGTGCTGTGACTTGGCTATTCCTATCTGAGCAGACACAAGCCGTTAATTTAACGCCATTTCGCTCAAGCGTCCCTTGGTAGGCTGCACTTCCAAAACCAACTTTCCACCCTTCCATCGTAAAGGCTAATGGCCCACCAGCCAAAACCCACTCACCATTATATTTTCTGGCAATATGAACATGGGTTCCTGTTGCAGTGCCCCCTTCACATGAAGGCATTCCAATTGGGTCGCCCTGTTTTAATTGTGTTCCAACTGAGGGTAAGCTGTTATTTGCCAAGTGAAGATAAAAAATGTTCCAACCAGTTTTCTCATCATTATCGCCGTCAAGATCCAATACTATGTATGCATTTCCTTTTCTTACGATGGTTCCATCAGCGATCGCCAGAGCCGGATATTCAGAGGGGCTACACCCGCCAACGCTGGAGGATGGAGCAAGGTCAATGGCGGCAAAAGGCGGGCCTTGGCCCCAGGCTGTATGCGGTCCACCCGTGTAAGCCCAGGTCTGTCCAGATGCAAATGGCAGTATAAATTCAGGCTGACGAATACTGCCTGCGATCAAGGTTAAATCTCCTTGCCAAGGGTCTCCAAACAAATCAACGTATGTTTTAAGCAATCCCTGTTCGCTGATTGCTACGGTGGATCCTTCACGATCCATGATCTGCGAATAATAGACTTGCAAAGCAGCTGTGGCAGCATTTTGCCAGGGATCGGGACGTTCCAGGCGACCATCGGAATGCTTATAACTGCCTAATGTACCTTCCCGCCAACTGTAATAGTTATTATTCAAAAAATTGGCCAACCAGATTAATTGTTGCGCCAACCCTTGATGGTACGGATCCTGATAATTTAGTGGGTAAGCTTCTAAAAAGTCCGGTTTGGTTTCCTGTGTGAGTGCGCCAGTTTGGTATTCGACGATTGCCAGTAGTAATTTCGGACTGACACTAAACATCTCGCTGACATAAAGAACAATCTCGCCTCCGGTTCTTATCTTTTCACCAATCGTGCCGCGTTCATATTTTAACCAACCGGGCTGACCCTGTACAAAAGATACAGGGTCAAAATCGACATCTCTGGGGCCAAAAACGAAAGCGATATCTGGAATGATTTGGAAGGCACTGCTCCAGATGGATTCGTAGTAAATCGGTATTTGCATTGGAAATCCAGGCGGTAGTGTGGTTACATCTTGCGGAATGATCGGATTAGCGCTGCGAATTTCTGCAATACTTGAATTAAAATGTTGGGCAACAGCCGGTAAAGTATCACCACTTTGAGCAAGGTATTCAACCATAGTCCCTGGTGGATAAAGGGGACGGGTGGCGACTGGTGTAACATTATCAATATTAGCTTCCTGGAAAGGTAAGTCTTCAACTACCTGTGTGCCAGGTGATGGGTTGGGGTTTGTGGCCGGAACACACGCATTTAAAAGGAAAATTAGCAGCACCAAGCCAAGTAATAACTTTGAAGGTTTTAATTCTTTATACACTTTAATATTTTAATGGCCGCTTGAAAACGCGGTTTATTATCTCTTAATCCCGAATTATAACAGTCTCATATGAACCGTATACTCGCGCAGTAATTAGCTTATCATCGCGTGTCAAAGTTCCTTCGTAGACTTTGTCGCCTTTGTGCACGACCCAACCGCTCAAAGTGAACGGGATTGCCCCATCCGCTGCCAACCACTCACCATTGAATTTCCGCGCAATATGCACATGTGTCCCGGTTGCAGACCCCCCTTCGCAGGATGGATGGCCAATCTGTTGATCCTGGTCCAAATAAGTCCCTTTGCTTACTTTGCCGGTGGAGGCTATGTGTAAATAAATCATCACCCAACCGGTTTGTTCAAAACCATCCCCATCCATATCCACAACAACCAGACCCGGCCCGGTACGAACGACCAACCCCGGAGCGGATGCAAGCACCCAATCATCAGATTTGACACAACCATGTTCACTGCTTGCTGGGGCAAAGTCTATAGCTGCATATGAACCATTATATCCCCATGCGGGGTGAGGGCCACCGGTAAAGCTCCAGATTTTACCCGGATAAAAAGGTAACTGTAAAACAGGTTGAGTCAGGTTTGTCGGAAAAAGAGGCTCAACCGTTTGCGCCCTCAGCCAGGGATTCCCAAACATCTTCTCAAACAAAACCGGAAAACTTTCAGGTCCATATATCGCCCCTAACCAACGTAATGGATCATAGAATTCAGCAAAAAAATGTTGTATTGCTGCTGAGCCAGCGTTTATATTGGGCGCTATACGTTGTTTACTTCCATCTGAGAATAAAATTTCCGTAATACGACCTTCACGCCAGCCGTAATAACCCATTGCCAATGTTTGAACACCATAAGTTAATTGTTTGTATAAACCCTGTTTTGCGGCAATGACATAACCGAGTGGATAATTCTTTTGGGCAAGATTTTGTGGTTCTCCATAAACCCAGTGACTTTGAAATTCAAGCAATGCCAATAACAAACGAGGATTAATTGAATCTGCAATCGCTACCAGTTCTATTATCTCAACTCCGCTATACCAACGATCAACATGGTATTCACGATATGTACTTAAATATCCACCTGCTTGCTGAACAAATTCGTCCATGTTAAAGTCCAGGGCAGATGGCGAATAAACTATTTCACTATCCGGTAGGAGCGGGTCGGAGGCAATGTTGGCTCCATAATAGTCAGGAATGATTAACAATGCTCCCGGAGAAATCAATCCTGTTTCGGAGACCGGTTCTTGTGCTTTGATTTCATCTCGATTGACACCAAAACGCGCTGCCACCACCGGGATTGTATCGCCGGCTTGGGTATAATAAATCAGTGGTGGGCGTGGAGTTAAGTCCCGTGTAGCAGTGGGAATCACGGTAGCAATATCTTCGGGCTGCACTTCTGTGGGTATAGGAATGCCTTCCGAAACAGCAGTCGCTTCCTGGGTGGGTTCAGGTGTCTTTTCGAGTACAGTGTTGATCGGAATAACAGGGTCAGGAGTCGCTTGAACAATGGGGGTGAGGGCTTGGAAGCCCGCGGTTGCAGTCAAATCCAGTGCACTGACATAATACGAGCTCAGACTGCAAGCGCTGATTGAAATTAACCAGATTATAAAGATACTTACAATGAGGAACTTCTTAGCGCGCGACCAGGCTTTCCGGCCGGTAAACTGCACTTGCTTCAATATACACTCCATTCATTTCAAGAAATCCATTGTAAACAATGCCACTGCTGCGCGCGCGATAATCGTCCATTACAAATGGAAGCTCGCTGTCGGCGGCTATCCATACCCCATTATACTTGCGGGCAATATGCAAATGTGCACCGGTTGAGATGCCACCTTCACAAGATGCATGACCAATTAGTCCGCCCTGTTTCACCATGCTTCCACTGGCTGCCTGCTGCCAACTGGAGATGTGCATATAAAGAATGACCCAACCGGTTTCTTCGAAGCCATCACCATCCAGATCCTGAATAACTTCGCCAAACTCATTCCGTACGATCACCCCGTCGGCAATGGCGGTTACCCAATCCCCGCTGACGACACAACCCATCGGGCTTCCGGGCGGTGCAAAATCGAGAGCACCCCAGGCGGAACCGTCTCCCCAGGAAGGATGCGGACCTCCGGTAAAAGACCAGACAACACCTTGTTGAAATGGGAGGATAAAATCCGGCGTTTGCAAATCTTCTGGTAGTAAAGGATCGATTGAATATTGGAACGGGTTGCCAAAATAACGTTTGTACAGATTGTAAATCCCATTTTCAGATACTGCCCAGGCCCACTGATCTTTATCATACAAGGTACTGGCCCAATATTGTACTGCCGCAGTACCGCCGTTGATCACATCACTGGCCGGGATATAAGATCCATCTTTTAAAATATAATAGGCAATTTGGTTTTCGCGCCAGCGGTAAAAACCCCAATTCAAACTATCCGCAATGGAAGATAGAACTTGAAATACATTTGTCTTCCAGGCATCGGTAGGGACTGGTTGAGAGGGATCCAACCCGGTGTTTGCGGATGTCAGCCAACCCGTTTGACATTCAAGCGCAACCAGTAAAATTCGTGGATTAACCGAGTAATCCTCCGCTACTTGCCGAACTACATCATCCGCAAATTGCAGGGTTGAAAGGTAGCCGGAAAAATTAGCCATAAATGTTGTCACGTCAAAACCAATCGATGAAGGGCTTAATACCAGTTCGGAATCCGGAATAATTTTAAAACTGGATGGCTCAAGGTTGGGGTCAACCGTCGGAATTATTAAAGGCTGTCCAACTTCCAGGTAATTTGGATTAATGATCTGATTCTGGTTCATCAAGGATTGCAGATCAACTCCATAAGTGCGAGCGATCATACTCAACGAGTCATTCGGTTGTACTACATAATCCACTGGGTCTGCACGCAAGGTAGGCATAACGCGCGCTTCGTTAGGAGTGGGAGTTCCCATGGGTATCTCCGGAACCGCTGTAACCGTATTTTCCAATGTAATGTTCATATTCGGCGTTGGACTAGATTTAGTTTGAGAGGTGCTCAATGAAAGGTGCCAGGGTTCTACTGCTGGTGCTGGTTTAATACAGCCAGTTAAGCTGACCAATGTTAGAACCACAATTGCAAATGCTCGCAATAATCTTGTCAATTTAACTCACGATCCGTCCGAGCAATTTGCGACCACCGATCAAATGCATGTGGAGATGATCGACCGTCTGACTGCCATCTTTGCCAGTATTGATCATCAGACGGTAACCCGTTGCCGAAATTCCGGTATGTACAGCAAAATCTTTGGCGACCAAAACCAGGTGGCTTAACAAGCCCGCATCCTCTGCATCAATTTCATTCAAAGAGGGAATATGCCGGTTAGGAACCAAAAGATAGTGGATGGGGGCGATGGGATCAATATCTTCGAATACTGAAATCAAATTATCTTTATAAATAATCTTTGTGGGGATTTTTCCGCCAATGATCTGACAAAATACACAATCAACACTCATGCTTAGCTATTCTCCCTTATCAAAGCTTAATGATGAACCATTACCATCACAATAAGATTGAAACCATTCATTTTCCAACTGATAATTTTGTTGTGCAAAAAAACGCGCCTGATTGGATATCTCAACGGCTTCATCCAGGTTACCATAGGCACTTGTGCTCCAATAACGCGGTAAAACCAGTAGAGGATCCTGCATTGAAATTTCGTTGTCGCCTAACGGAATCCAGTTGTACATAAGTGGACCACGTGCAAACACAGTAAAACCGATTTTATAGTCTGCCGAGCGAGCCGTTCGAACTGCCTCCTGTGTGAAATTACCCCCTGGCCAGATGAAAGCCACAGGCCGTTTTCCTGTATGTTCCTTGATTACATCAATCGGGGCAAAAATTTCCTGGTGCACTACGTCTTTGGGTGTAAATTCGGTGAAATATGTGTTGCCATTGTGGTAAAAACCGTGAGCCTGCACATCAAGCCGGCCATTTTCATTTAATTGGGCCATTTCCTGCCATTCAGCCTCAGTGGCAACTCCAGTGATGTAAGCCAGTGTGACTGTCCAGTTGTTTTGATCCAGAACTTGCATAAAATGATCACGCACAACCCCAAGACGGCGGTCATCTACAATCAGAATCATGGAAAGGCGCGGAATTTCTGCGTTATTATACAAAAAATCAACCAATTGTTGGGAGGTAATCGTCTCAAATCCTAGCTGGCGGGCATGCTGCATCGTTTCCTCGAAATATTCGTGACTTACGGTAAGCGTATCATTGACCGGTTTCCCGGCCTGACGAATGGAATGATACATGACAGGTACAACTATTGTGCCAGGTGTGCTTTTTCCTTTGCCCCATCGATCTGAAAGATATTGGCATTGATCCAGTATATATGCCTGCGGTTTCACCGTTCGCTGAATGAGGTTGCTTTGAAATGTTTCCAAATTAAATGGGGTAGAAGTAGCGGTCGCTGTGGCTTCCTTTGTAGCGGTATTCGTTGGCGTGAAGGTAGCTATGATCGTCGGTAGAAAAGGCGTTCTTGTTACCGTGGCTATTTCCGTTATACTCGCTATCTGAGAAGGTGTCGGGGTATCTGGCAAAGAGGTTAATTTTTGGCTGCATGCAGCCAAAACTAGCATGGCCAAAAAAAATACTTTTCGCCACCCGGTTAATTTTCTGTTTCTCATTCTCTTACCACTAAAAAAATCACAAACACTCTCTGAGATATAAATTAAATCATCTCCAAGTATAAATGATTCTTTCCTGTTGCGGGCAAGATGATCAGAAAATTGTAGAGGCTATGTTTCATTACTAGAATGGTGGACTCCAAACTCACGATCATATTTCATTTTCTTACTCTACTGTTACTTTTAAGGTATAATCCAAAACGCCTCGGGGCGTAGCTCAGCCCGGATAGAGTGCTCGGTTCGGGTCCGAGAGGCCGGCGGTTCAAATCCGCCCGCCCCGACAAAAAAGTCTCCTTAACGGGAGACTTTTTTCATATTTCCGTATGATTTTTATTCAGGAAATTGGTACACAGGGCAACCATTTTGTAGACATCCGCAAAGTTGGAAATAAAGCCTAAAGAAATTCGAACTGCTCCAGTGCTTTTATCATCCAGACAATTACGAAAATCCTCATATTCCATCCGCAGCTTGGTGGAAAAGCATGTAGTTAATTCATTTTCTGATAATCCCAATGCCAATTCACCATCTCCCGGATTACAAAAACAACCGGTACGGATCGAAATTCTTTGCTGGTTAGCTGCATTTTCGATTCTCTTATGGTCGATGAAATGTCCATTTTGGTCAAAAAAATTCATCGCCAGGGTTGCGCCACGCTCAATAGTCTCAAGCGGACCATAAATCTTGACGAGCGGAAGATCTGTGGCATGTCTTATTGCGCTCAGTTTATGAATTAGCCAATCTGTCAAATCCATTACCCGTTGGTGAATTTGTGGATATCCAATGGCTCGCAGGTAATTCAACCCAACTTCGACCGCTGGAAGAGTCAGGAAATTGAGGGTGCCATCTTCAAAGCCTTCCGAGCCGAGATGCAAATAGTAACGGTCACTCTGCACCGAGGCCACTGTAATGGTTCCGCCTGCAAACCATGGGCGCTTCAAGATTGCAAGTGTTTCCCTCCTTGCAATCAATGCCCCAACACCAGTTGGATAACCAAATAATTTATAAAATGAACAGACCACGAAATCGGGATGCACCTGTGATAAATTGAGTTCATTGGTCGGCAAAAAAGCGGCAACATCCAACAATACTTTCCAGCCAAGATGTTGCGCCTTGCCGATCCAATCTAATGAATGCTGCACTCCGGAAAAATTTGATTGGGCAGGGTATGCAAATAAATTCACTGCTGAATTGTTTATCGAAGCCAGGCTGGATTCCAATTCCAGTGCATTAATGCGCATTTCGGGCAAAGCTATCGGAATATAATTTATTTTTGCTCCGCGAGTACGCGCAAATTCCCGGATGCCATTGACAGAATTGTGGTTATCATAAGTTAATAGATACTGAGAATTTGCTTCAAATGGAAAAGATTCACCAATTAATTTGAGTGCACCACTGGCATTTTGAGTAAAGATACAGATATACTCCTGCGGATCGGCATGGACAAAATCAAGTACCGATTGGCGCACCTTTTCTACCTGATCTGTCATTGATTGGGATGTTGGATTGGTTGAATGTGGGTTTCCAAAAACGTTGTTTTTTAAAAAATTGCTATGCGCTTCGATCTGACTGCGGGCGTACAATCCTGCCCCAGTAAAATCCAAATATGTGTGCCCGAGTTGATCCAAAATCGAATAGTCCTGGTTACGCAATTCATCCAAACCAAAAGTGATGCTATAGTGAGGATGCTCCAATAAGAAAGCCTGGTACTCCTCTTCCTGAGTTTTGATGTAATTGCTTTTTTGAGAAATCTCTCCAACTATTTCTGTCATCCGGATCCTTTCCAAAAAAATTCCCTTGTTGCAAATCTGAAAATGGATGCAATGTTATAGAATATTAACCTATTTTATCTATAAAAATTGAATTTCAATCAAAAAATCAACCAATCAGCGAGTTCGGAATGCCGATTATATTGGCGAGCAATTTTCACTTTCAAATCTCTGAAGATTAAATTGCAGAAAGCAAATTAATCAGGCGTCGATCAGCGTGATCACCATCTCAATTGGAACTGCCTGTTTCAACATGGCTTGTGCCGGGCAGTAACGTTCTGCGGAAAGTTGAACCGATCGTTCGGCCGCCGTGCGATCCAGATTGTGCCCGGTGAACAAATATTCAATGACGATATGTGTAAAAACCTTTGGGTGTTGTTCTGCACGATCTGCATGTACTCTGACTTCAAAGGAACTGACTTCCTGCTTTTTCTTTTGCATGATTGAAATTGCGTCCATGGCAGTGCAGCCTGCTAAACCAATTAAGAGCAATTCCATCGGGCGAAAGCCATCATCATCTCCTCCCTGGTCTTTAATGACACCAAGCGGAACTTCAAAACCAGAATCTGCCGTACCAAGAAATGATAATCCGTGCGACCATGTTACTTTTGCATCCAATGGGGTACCTCATTCCTGAATTTCCTGCAATAAATGATTGGTGCAAGGAGTCATACATGCAGCCTTCAATACGTAAAAGCTCCTTGCACGCCTACCTTATTTAAACTTTTTTGCTCAAACTGCTTCTTCGATCATCTCATAGGAGGGATTATTATACATCTCCATATTTAGTTGACCTTGTAGTTTCGAGGTCACCAGGTTGGCGACAAATGCATCACTGACATTTAATGAAGTTCGCGCCATGTCGATCAAAGGTTCAACCGAGATTAACAGTGCTGCAATCCAGACCGGCAAACCCATGGAGGACAAAACCACCAATCCAGCAAAGGTCGCATTTCCTCCCACTCCGGCAATACCGAATGAACTGACAGCCACAATTATTACCAGTTTAATCAGGAACAGTGGGTCAAGAGGGTTAATGCCCATACTGGGAGCAATCATGACTGCTAACATGGCCGGGTAGATACCTGCACATCCATTTTGGCCAATGGTCAAAGCCAGTGATGAACCAATATTAGCAATGCCTTCTGGTACTCCCATCCGATCAGTCTGGGTTTTGACTGTCATTGGCAGGGTTCCGGCACTCGTGCGCGAAAAGAACGCAAATACCAGTGTGGACCAGGCTTTGGTAATGTATGTGATCGGGTTTATCCCAAAAGCTGCCAGAATGGCAAAGTGGATCAGGTACATGATGAAAATCGCCAGGTAGGAAATCAACACAAAGTTCACAAGTTTGAGTGCTTGTTCCCAATTGCTGCCGACCACGAACGATGTAATAAGCGCCATAATGCCATAGGGGGTCAGCCTTAAAACCATTTTGACTAGCTCCATGACCATAGCTTGCAGCGCGTCAAGTCCATTACGTAAGGTCGCAAATAATTCAGGTTTTTTTCTGCCCACACTTAGCATAGCAAACCCGAGGAAGGAAGCAAAGATCACGACAGCGATCGTTGATGTACTGCGCGCCCCGGTCATGTCCCTGAATGGGTTGGTGGGAATGAATGAATAGATTTGACCGGTGATGTCGGTCTTGTCAACTTCTTCCGATCGTGTTTCAAGTGAAGTTACACGAGCGTCGTCTGCGGTCAATCCCTCTGTGTTCAAACCAAACAAACCGGTCGTCAAAGCGCCGACTAGAGCAGCGATGGCGGCGGTAATTACCAGAATACCAATAATCGTACTGGCTATCTTGCCAACATTCTTTTGACCGGACATATTGGCTATCGCTGTCACGATGGACACCAAAATCAGCGGGATGATGATCATCTGCAAAAATCCGATATAAATATTGCCGACCAATCTAATCCAGTTAATGGAAAGTTTAACTGCATTTGAAGTTGCACCAAAAACGAATTGCAGAATCAAGCCAAATGCGATCCCAAGTATCAATGCCCACATTACTCGAGTCCCAAACTTGACGTGCTTCTTTTGCTGCCTTGCCATGAAAACAATTGCACCCACAAAAAGGAGCATTATCACAATAAATAAGACAATATCCAAACCTTTCGCCGTCAGAAAATTGTTAAACATGTTGCCTCCAAAATTGGGAATTATGAGAATTTGACTTATAAAACCCAACAAATAAGATAAAGTTACTGTGAAAACAATGGGTATATTTATATTAAAGTCAAATAAAATTCACTTTTTCCACAGTATTTGTCCAGATAATTTAATTATTATAAAAAGACATACAATCTCAGCAACTGGTTGTCTAATTTTTCAAACCTTAGACAGATAAAGAATCAGGTTGAATCTTATTGCATGAGCTGGCAGCGCCATAGCGGACAGCGAAAAATGATATTCTTGATAGGTAGAAGGCACAAATCAGCTCATGGGCGAAGCATCCGCGATGGGTGTGTTTTTACCGGATGGAATGTTCCCCGGATGCTTCGCCCTTATGAGAGATCTCATGTGAAAAAATTATCATCCCCTCAAGAGAAAAGCTTTTTGACTTTTTTTCTCAAGTTAGTTTGTAACGCACCAAACTATCACTGCTTTTTGTTATAAGCAGACCATCCAATGACGCAGAGCGTCATCAATTGAAGAAATAGCAAACTGCTAAATTGGGCGGGCTACACCAAGTCGAAAAGACCAAAGTGAATTGGAGCGAGAAAGCGCATTTACGAATGTGGTTAAGTTGCGACGTTTGAGTTTTGTTATGAGCAGATTTTTTCGCAATGACATCTTGCTTAGAAAGACTGAATAGCTACAAATAACCTATCAAAATAGTAAGCGAAAAGGGTTAAAAGGCAATATAATTACAAGATGGACTCAATAAATTTTTATCCCTTGCTCTTAAAGCCTACCATCAAGAATTACATCTGGGGCGGTTTTCAATTAAAGCCATTTCTGGACCCTTCAAATGATAGCGGAGAACAACCAGTAGCTGAAATTTGGGCTGTATATGATCAGAATGAGATTGTCAATGGCAGCTTTAAAGGTCAATTATTATCTCAGATAGTGGCTGATCACCCCGCTGAAATTCTTGGCCATTCAAAATATCTTCAACCCAACGCAGCTTTTCCATTACTGATAAAACTGTTGGATTGCCAGGATTGGCTTTCAGTGCAGGTTCATCCGGATGATCAAGGGGCACGTTTGCTTGAGGGTCCGCAATTTCATGGAAAAACTGAGGCATGGTTCTTTTTGGATGCCGACCCGCAATCACAAATCATCGCCGGTACAAAGCCTGATATCAGCCAGGCTGAGTTGAGCGAAGCTATTCGCAAAAATAAAATTCTGGATGTGGTTCAATGGTATCAAATGCACACAAATGATTGTGTTAATATTCCTGCCGGGACAATTCACGCACTTGGCCCCGGTTTACTCGTTTATGAACTGCAGCAGAGCTCCGATCTCACTTATCGGGTTTTCGATTGGGAGCGTCCAATGGAAGCCGGCCGCCCCTTGCACATTGAGAAATCGATCCATTCTGCACGTGTAGGCCAAACTGAACCTAAAAATCTGAGCCAATTCGAACCTCCTGGTGGCATCACAAATCTGATTGAAGGAAAGTACTTTTCTTTAAAACACGTTGTTAATAAAGTTGATTTGTTGGAATTTGACACACGTCATAATAACATGCACGCATTAACAATTATTGACGGCAGCGCTGAAATTGTTTTTGAAGAACAGGTTTTTTTGCTGCGCAAATTTCAATCATTACTGATACCGGCTGCCTGTGGACAATACCAAATAAGCGGAGAATTCACCTTGCTTTTGGCAGCCAACAAAAATTAAAACGAGTTCAAAACAATTAATTTTATTTGGATAATAATGGTAGAATTTACATATTGTAGAGTCAATAAACATTTCCAGGTAATTTCCTGGTTGCAAGGAAAATAAATGGGCGCCAAAAAACCAACCATCGTGGTAGCAGTCAGTGGCGGGGTCGATAGCTCCGTGGTGGCTGCCCTTTTAAGCAAGCAGGGTTACCCTGTGATCGGGGTGATGATGCATCTGTGGAGTGAACAAGGCAAAGAATGCGAAAATAAGTGCTGTACTCCGCAGGCCATGGAAGATGCCCGTAAATCTGCCAATGCTCTCGGAATTCCCTTTCACACCATCGATGCCGCCGGCATATTTCGGAAACGAATTGTTCAATATTTTTTGGATGGCTATGCAATGGGCAAAACGCCTAATCCATGTGTGAATTGTAATCGTGAGATCAAATGGGGTTTATTGCTCGAAAAAGCACGAGAATTAGGCGGAGATTACCTGGCTACCGGTCATTACGTACGCCGTGAAGTAGCCGCTGATGGAAAAGTCATCATCAAACGTGCCAGGGACGTAAGTAAAGATCAATCTTATGTAATGAGCATGTTAAATCAATCACAATTGCAGCAGACTCTATTCCCTTTGGGTGATTATCTAAAAACCGAGGTACGGGAATTGGCGCATCAATTTGGTCTACCGATGGCCGAAAAAAAAGACAGCCAGGATTTGTGTTTCGTTTCGGATGCCAGCTACAAGGATTTCCTGCTGCGCAACGCTCCTCAGGTGGCTGTGTCGGGAGCAATACTTGACAAATTCGGCAATAAACTGGGCGAGCACGAAGGGCTGGCATTCTACACAATTGGTCAGCGTAAAGGAATAAAAATTTCTGCAGCTGAACCGCTTTACGTTCTGGAAAAAAATGCTATAGATAACGCCCTGATTGTCGGCACGATGGCAGATTTGCAGCAGCATATTATTTCAGTAAAGGATGTCAACTGGGTCAGCGGGGAAGTCCCTCTTGATCCTTTCCACGCGGAAGTGAAAATTCGATACAAATCCGATCCGCTACCGGCATTAATCACGGCTCAGGAGCATGGCAAAGCTAAGATTGAACTTGATCAACCGGTGCGAGATGCCACTCCAGGCCAGTTTGCTGTATTTTATGATGGTGATATTGTCCTGGGCGGCGGCGAAATCAGCCAGGCCAGCCGCGCAGGAACCAAAATCTAGCATTTTTGTGGGTTAAATTGCATCCACTCCACGCTGAAATGCCAACCTGTTTATTTCAACGGACTTTTGTGGAACTTTGCTGGCTATAATCGGAAACCATGTTTCTAGCTCTGCTTCCATTAATCCACACAATGCACCCAATAAGACGACATTGGCTACTTTGACATTACCAAGTTCTTCAGCAATACTTCGGCAATCAACCCAATAGTTGTTACTGGTAATTTCGTGCGTTGACTCACGAATATCCTGATCGGATGGATAGATGGCGTTCCCTGAGCTGACGGTAACCGGAACGATCTGATAATCATTCACCAAAAACACACCATCTGGCCGAATCTGGTCTAAGAAACGCAAACCCTCCAGCTTTTCAAAAGCAATCAGGAAATCCGCCTCTCCTTTGGCAATAATAGGTGAAAAGACTTGTTCTCCCCAGCGAACATGCGAAATGACAGATCCGCCGCGTTGCGACATGCCGTGGATTTCGGCCTTCTTGACATCGTAACCCAATTTCAAACCTAATTCTGCCAGAACATTGCTGGCCAGGATCGTCCCCTGACCGCCAACCCCGACGAGGAAGAAGTTTAAAACGTCACGCTTAATACCTAATTTTGGGAATGAAAACATTGGCAGCATCCTATCTAATTACTTTTAGCCAGAACCTGGCTTTTGAATAAAATGGCATCGCGTGGGCAAACTTGAGCGCAAATTTCACACCCGGTACAAAGTGAGGCATTTATTATTGCCAATGGCCGGTTATATTTTGGATCCAGAATTTCCGATTTTGAAATGGCCGGGCATCCAATCCGAAAACAAACGGTACAGCCATTACACTGATCCGTGACTTCCAAAGGAATGTATCGTTTCCGTTGCTCCGGTAAAAGCGCACAAGGTTCGCGCGTAATCATTACCGCCGGCCCCTCTTCTTTCATCCATGTTCTGAGTGTCTTTTCGATCAGATCAACTTCAAATGCCTCGACCGTCAATACCTTTTCAATGCCACAAGCTTTCACTAATTGTTCAATATCCAAGGAGATAGTTGCCTCGTTCTGCAAGGTCTTGCCGGTGCCAGGGTTTTCCTGGTGGCCGGTCATGCCCGTCACACGGTTATCCATAATTATGGTAATCACATTCGACTGGTTGTAAGCCACGTTAATCAATGCCGGAATGCCGCTGTGGAAAAACGTTGAATCCCCTACAACTGCTACATGCCGCTCCGGATCACCGGCAATGGCTGCCCCATGTGCCACACCAATACTGGCACCCATGCATCCACAGGTATCAATCGCACTTAAAGGCGGTGCAACCCCCAGGGTATAGCAGCCAATATCGCCGTTGACTGGAATCTTCAGTTTTGAGAGAACATAAAAGGAGGAACGATGCGGACAGCCCGGACAAAGTGAAGGCGGCCGGGCTGGTAATTCTAAAGAAATAGGCGCTGTTTCAAAGTCAATTTCAGCGGCATACAATCCAGCTTCATTAGCAAATTGCCGCACAATCGCCGGGTTCAACTCGCCAAAAATGGGGAATATGGATTTGGTGAGTGGGTAGCTTTGTTCAGCCTTTCCAGCCGGCTGGTAAAGCTTAACACCCATGGCTCGCACCTGATCCTCAATAAACGGATCCAACTCTTCCAAGACAATCAGATTCTTGACATTTTTAGCGAACTCGGTAATCATCTTTTTGGGTAATGGATACACCATCCCAAGTTTTAATATACTTGCGTCCGGAAATACTTCTCTGGCATACTGGTAAGCAACACCGCCAGTGATAATTCCCAAATCTTTTCCGCGGTATTCAACCCGGTTGTGGATGAATGTCTCTGCGAACTCGGAAATATCTGCAATTCTGGCCTCGATGACAGGATGCCGCCGACGGGCATTGGCTGGGATCATTACGTACTTCAATGGATTACGTGGATATTTTTTCTGGTCAGGTACTGTTGCTTGCTGCTCAAAGACCTCCACCGCTGTGCTGGTATGGCAAACCCGGGTAGTCATACGCAAAAGGACCGGTGTATCAAACTGTTCACTCAGATCATAGGCGGCGATGGTGAAATCCCTGGCCTCCTGGCTATCCGCCGGATCAAGGCATGGAATTCGCGCAAATTTCGCGAACTGGCGGTTGTCCTGTTCATTTTGGGAGGAATGCATGGAAGGATCGTCGGCTGACACAATCACCAAACCAGCCTCAATCCCTGTCATGGCCACGTAGAAAAAAGCATCCGCGGCTACATTCAAACCAACATGTTTCATTGTGCAAAGAGAACGTTTACCGGCGTAGGCAGCTCCAATAGCAGCATCCAAACCCACTTTTTCATTAGGAGCCCATTCTGCATACACATTCGGATAAAGCGCGAATGTCTCCATAATCTCAGTACTGGGCGTGCCGGGATAACCTGAGGCAACACTACAGCCAGCCTCCCACGCGCCACGCGCCACTGCTTCATTCCCCGATAAAAGTCTTCTCATTTCATCTCCAGTTTCCGATTATTCTTGAATCATATTCAAAATTGTTCTGCCATCTAAAGCAATGGCACCTTTTCCTGCCGCCAGAACCAGCAATGGATTGATTTCAATCTCTTCAATTTGTGGAAAGTCGTATGCCAATTGACTCAAACGTACTATGGTTTCGATTACTGCTGGTACGTCTGAAACTGTTTCACCGCGATACCCCGTTAACATTCGGGCAGCCTTAGTTTCGAAGATCATTTCTTCCGCATCCATTCTGGTGAGCGGCGCGATGCGAAATGCCACATCTTTTATCAACTCGACAAACACGCCTCCCATCCCGAACATCATGACCGGCCCAAAACCTGGATCACGGCGCATGCCCACGATAACTTCCTGCCCTTTTGGCGCCATTTTTTCAACCAGGTAACTTTCAATCTGCGCATCCGGCATAGAAAGGCGAATTCTTGCGGCCATTTCCTCAGCACCTTGGCGCAGGCTATTTTCATCTTTTATATTTAAACTGATAGCACCGATATCCGACTTGTGCAGCACTCCGCGAACATTGGCTTTCAAAACAACCGGAAATCCAATTTTCTCTGCAATCTGAATGCATTCCGCAATTGTCTTGCCTTCCGCGCCGGAAATAATATCGATTCCATAACTTTTTAGTAATGTGCGTGTGAAGGCCTCGCCCAGATTGCGTTCAGTTGCCGAAGCCAGCAAATCTGCCGCCAAACGACCATCGATATCAGTGACCAAATCGACTTCCATAGCTGGTTTTTTTCGCCACTGAGCATACGCCCACATTGCTCCTAAGACGCTGCCGACACTTTCGGGATAAACGACCATAGGAACATGGTTTGCATGCAGCACCCGGCGTGGTTCCGCTACGGCAGGATCACCAAGAAAACAGGCAAGTACGGTTTTTTGAGCTCTTTCGGCTACGCGAATGATGCCTTTGGCAACTTCGACCGGGTTGACCAATGATTGGGGAACCAGGATGGTTACCACAATATCGACAGCAGGGTCATTTATCACAAGCGCAAGAGCTGCTTCATAATCACCAGGTTCTGCCCCACCCAACATGTCAACCGGGTTTGCAACTTGTGCACTTGGATTCAATCCAAGGCGCAATTTATCCTGGGTTTCTGCGCCCAAATCTGCCATTTGGAGGCCATGCATGGCCAGGCTATCCGATACTAGCGCAGCCGGCCCACCGGAATTGGTCAGGATGGCGACCCGGTTTCCTTGTGGCAAAGGTTGCAAAGCAAATGCCTGCGATACATCAAAAAGGTCATTTAAATTTTGCACCTCAATGACTCCACTCTGTCGAAAAGCAGCCTGGTAGGCTGAGTGTGCTCCCGCCAGGGAACCGGTGTGCGAAGATACTGCTCGAGCGCCTGCAGTGGTTTTCCCAGCTTTGATCAGCACAATCGGTTTTGTTCGGCTGACTTTGCGGGCCACTTTGATAAAACGGGCTCCATCTTTAATTTGTTCAACATAAGCCGCAATCACTGGGGTGTGAGGATCATCCTCCAGGTACTCAATCATATCGGTCTCAGTCACGTCAGCTTCGTTTCCCAGGCTCGAAAAATGGGCAAAGCCAATGCCTTTGCCCTTCACCAGATCGACAATTCCTCCCAAAACTGCTCCGGATTGGGAAAGGAAACCAATGCCACCGATTTGTGGCATCCCACCAATGAAGGTGGTGTTCAGCCCGGTATACAGACTCATCGTTCCGACACAGTTCGGACCAATCATCCGCATTCCTGCAGATTTTATGACGGCCAGCACTTCATTTTCGAGAGCTTCACCGTGTGCTCCCAACTCTTTGAAACCACCCGATATCAAGATAATGGCCTGGACGCCACGTATAGCACAATCTTTTACTGCCGCCAAAACCAGTTCAGCCGGCAATACGATCACAGCCAGCTCTATCGGATCAGGGACATCCAATATGGATGGGTAACATTTCAGACCAAGAATCTCAGTGGCGGAAGGGTTGACAGGATATACAGCGCCTTGATAGCCATAAGAAGTTAAATTTTTCATTATGCCATAACTAAGTTTATTGGGTTTGCTGGAAGCACCAATAATTGCCACTCCGCTGGCATCAAAAAATGGTCGTAAACCTTTATTCATCTATCCTCCGTTGGAAAAGTCGTTGATTAATTTTTCAGCCACCTGCTTTTTTGGCTTTTATTCCTTTTGAGAGCAATATGACAAGAATTTCATCACGAACATCACCTTGAATTTCGATCACGCCTTCTTTTATTGCTCCGCCGGTTCCGCATTTTTGTTTGATCTCTTTTGCCAGCATTTTGAGTTGTTCGTTGGGCATGCTGAGGCCTTCAAGGCGGGTAACAACTTTTCCTGCGCGTCCTTTGCGATCCAACCACAGGCAGATATTTTTACAGGATGTCAGATCGCTCGTTTTTTCTGACTTCTTGCAAATACATTTCTTTATTGGTTGCTGGCACTTGGGACACAATCGCCCTGATTCACTTGAATAGACTGAGCGGTTTTTGTCATGTGAGTTTAACATCAATGTCCAATCCAGAAAAATGAAATTCCATATCCCGTCACATTAATAATTGACAGGATTTTCTTCGACAAATGGATTAGCGATTAATCACAAATTTATAATCAACCCTGCCGGTCGCATTCTTCCCATCTTGCATATATTTAATCGCAAATTTCCTATTCGCATCCGGTATAATCCAACCTTTAAATTTTCCGGGCTGTAGTGGGTCAACGGCCACCTCTTGCCATTCTTCATCCATGCCATATTGATTAATCGCAAAGGACATCGGGCGCTCTGTACTGGAAACGGTTATATCAAGATAAATTGCCTCTTCTTCATCAAAAAAGATATTATCATATCGTTTAATATTTTCCCCTACCACTTTATCAAAATAACCCTCACAGCTAACAGACGAACTTGTTCGCGTGCAGGATTCATGGGAACCATATAAACCCTTTTCCTCAGGAGAACCACAAGCTGTCAGAATAATCGCAAACCAGGTCAAAAATAGCAAGATTGAAATCTTTCGCATGGATAGCTCCGTTTGGTGATCAATAATGAGTTAATTGTATACCGAAATTGATTTTTTTCAATAAAACGAGATGGAGGAGAGTTCAAAGAGGCCAAGCCTGTCCAAAAACGCTCTACTCCTGCTTCTTGAAAAGAAACTCTAAATTGCAAGAATTAAAACAAGAATCGCCGGATGGAAAATATATCCGGCGATTCTTGCGATTAATCTTTAATTGAAGTTTCGTCTGCGATATCAGGCAGATTTTACAGCAATCTTTTGGGCTTCGCTCGGTCCAACTTTCGGCAGGGTAAGTGATAATACTCCATTCTTGACGACCGCTTCAATTCCATTCTGGTCTATTTCGTTTGAAAGTGTAAATTTGCGCCTAAAATCACCAATACCATATTCAGCATAGGTCAATGAGTAATCAACCGGTCTTTCAGCTTCAACCCTGGCTTCAATTAATAATGTATTTTTATCAACGGTGATGTCAATCGAATCCTGATCTGCCCCGGGAATATCTGCCACTACATGGATAGCATCTTTTGTTTCATAAATATCAACTCGGGGAATATATAAACGTGTTTCACGAGTTCGTTCAGCCTGATCTTGTTCTACAATCTCTTGTTTTTCAACCTCTGGATTTCCAAATTCTTTTGTCATTATTCACCTCCTACGCTTTTTTATTGACAAGAATTTTACGGGGCATATCCTGTTCTGCTCGGGGCAGCCAGATTTTTAGAATGCCTTTTTCGTAGTTTGCTTCAACCCGGTCGGTTTCTACAGGAAATTGGAGTTGAATACTGCGCACAAAATTGCCGAACCCACGTTCCTGGCGATGATACTGCACATCATCATTCTGCTCTTGTGAAGGGCGCGAACCACTGATCGTCAATGTTTCTCCGATTACCTTAATCTCCAGCTCATCTGGGTTTATGCCGGGCAATTCAGCAGTGATCACCTGTCCGGTATCACCTTTCGTCCATACATTGATCGCAGGAAAATCAAGGATCGCACCGAAGCGGTTAACATTCGTTGTATCGAACAGGCGGTTCATTTCACGTTGTATCTTGTCCATTTCCTCCCACAAAGATGAAGATGATCTCCTTCTTAACACCATTTTTAACCTCCTTTGAAAAGAAAAAAGTTATCTACAAATTTATGATATGAAGACCATATAGGATTCTTAATAGAAATTTGTTAAAATTGTATAAAAATTCATACCATCAACCGGGTAACTGAATTCGAATGGATTCAACTTGAGGAAATCTTAATCATTGAAGACCTATCAAGAACAATGAAGAAGGATTGATCTCCAGGTAATTGACTTGTACTTCGAATTGCTTGGTCAGACACAATATCTTGTGCAGCTGTACCATTGATCGGCTGGGCACCGGAATCAAATAAACGGTTTACAAAACAGCGCCAAGCAAGGAGGAAAGGCACAGGTGGGGGATGAGATTAAGCCCCATTAAGATCAGGTTATTATCGAAGTAACTCGTCCCCTTTTTGAAACAAGCAGCAGTTTTCAAACTACCGCTAGTGAGTTGAGCGCCAGCCAGGTCCGATTGACTTTTTACCGCGAGCCTATATCGCTTGGTTGTACTTGCCAAAAATAGCCGGTAACAACGGTAAAACCAATAGATTGAGCGCAGCAATAATTGCGAATGTAAACCGGAACCCGACTCCATCAGCGAGCAGCCCACCGATTGGCAAACCAATGCCGGTACCGATATTCGCAACAGCCATTAAAATGGCAAACATCGATGCCGCAATTCGCAGGTCAGATTTCTCCATGGAAATGGCAAAGTAGACTGTTTCATAAAAACCAAATGCCAGCCCAAACAAAAAAACCAATAGCCATGCGAGCATAGGGCTGCTGGTGAATGCCAGAGCCAGGATTGAAAGCAGGGAGATCACCGCAGCAATTTCAACAGAGCGCTTCTTTCCCAGACGATCTGTCAACTTTCCACCGCTTATGCCGCCAACAACGACACCAATCCCCCAAACAGTTGTGTAGAAGCCTGCCAACATGATACTGATTCCAAATTCGCTCTGTAAGAAAGGATTAACAATCTCATTGGCAGCGTTTATTACCAGAGAATAAAGAGCACCCATTAAACCCAATGCAATAATCGGCCATTTCTTGAAAGCAGAAAATGCGGACCATTGAAATTCCGTTTCAGCCGTCCGTTTTGCTTCGCCATAACCTAGTACAAGGAATAATGGCACCATGCTTATGACCGCTAACAACACAAAAGCAGCCAACCAGGAAACCTGTTGGGCCAATACGCCAATCACGCTTGACACCACCACTACCCCCATCGCACGCCCCCCAACCATAAATCCTTGAATGGTACCCGCTTCATCCTTGGGTGTTGTGTCAAGCGCCAGTCCATCGGTGGTGGTATCGTACAGTGCCATTCCGGTCATAACCAGAAACGCCAAGACGCCATACAATACGAATTGTTTACCGGGGTTTATCAGCGGAACAATCAACAAGCCGATGGATTGGATGAGCAGCCCTAAAATAATGTATGGCTTTCGAAAACCTAAACCCAGGAAGTTGACCTTATCGCTCAGCATACCCAGAAAGATCTTCAACACAAAAGGCGTCAGCGCAATACCGCTGATAATTCCGATCTTGCTCATTGAAATTCCGAATGAGAGCAAATAAATTGCGTTCAAAGCGGTAAAGTAGCCTAAAACTGCTCCCTGAGCCAGATATAATAAGGCAAACATGCTGTATCGATAGGATTTTGACCTGTTCATAGAAGGGCTCCATTCACAATCGTTGAGAAAATCGGTGCATTTAGCCGCAAATAATTCAAGTATTTTTTTGAATATCAATAGAAAAGAACTTGTTTTTCGGCTACCAGAAATAGATTCAAGACCATTAAACTTGTCAGAAATTATAGTTTAAAGTATAGTCAATATGTTCACAAACAGAGGGTTAAATTTTTGGCAAGATACTAAATAAAGACATTTTTCAGGAGAGAACACGCTTTATGAACATTGAAAATGAAAGTACAGCTCCCTGGCTTGAGAGACCGATTTCCAAATTACTTCCAAAACTAAATATCGAGAGAATAATTATCATAGCCATCATCATTCTGGCGATCTTAAGTCGTTTTTATGATGTAGGGGCACGGGTTATGAGCCATGATGAAGTTAATCATGTTGTACCCGCCTGGGGACTTTCGATCGGAAATGGTTATGCCCAGGATCCGGTTACGCATGGACCTCTCCAATTCCATTTAATCGCGCTGACATACTTCCTGTTTGGCGATTCAGATTTCACGTCGAGGGTTCCCGCCGCCCTGGCCAGTACCGCAGCCGTCATTGTCATTCTTCTTTTCTTCAAACGTTACCTGGGAAAATGGGGCCATTTAATTGCCGGGTTCCTCTTCCTTATCTCTCCTTACATGTTGTTCTATGGCCGTTACACTCGCAATGAAGGCATTATTGAACTGGTAGCTGTATTGATGATTTACGCCACTTTGCGATATCTTGATCGCGGAGATAATTTCTCATTAATCTTACTGGTTATTGCTCAAGCGCTTAACTTCACTTTGAAGGAAACCGCTTATATTTATATGGCGCAGCTGCTCCTTTTCCTGGCGATTCAATTTGTCTTTGAGGTAACGAAAGAGCACTGGCCAAATGCCAAGAAACGCCAGTTTTTTATAATCACCATCAGCGCTGCCATCTCCTCTATCCTAATCGGCATAGGACTGGCATATGCTCACATTAAAGAAAACCCTGTGTCGGAAAAGGGAGAAGCGATTGCCAGCACATCTTCGAACCTGATTGGTTCCCTCAGCAATCTGGCTGTCATCTTAGCAATCGCCTTCGGGGTTGTGGCGGTCTACTTCTTATTAAAAGAATTGGGTATCTCAAAGATCAGACATTTACGCACGTTTGATCTCTTAATGGTCAATGGCACTCTGACGCTGCCTCTCCTGGCTGCTTTTCCGATCACAATCCTGGCTTCCATTCTCAAGGTGGAATGGCGCGCAACAGATTATAGTTCAATGGGAATTCTGCGGATCGGCATAGCCCTGGTTGTAATGATCGGGCTTTCAACACTGGTTGGCTTGTGGTGGAATAGAAAAAAATGGATCAAAGTTACCATCGTTTTTTGGTCAATATTCATTCTCTTCTATACCACTTTTTTCACGAATGGGCAGGGTTTTTTCACCGGAATCGTCGGGTCACTTGGTTACTGGCTGGAGCAACAGGCTGTTAACCGCGGATCCCAGCCCGGGTATTACTACGTGCTTCTCCAAATTCCCTTTTATGAGTATCTGGCAGCTGCCGGTTCCATTATTGCGGTTTTCTTTGGTCTTCGCCATGTTCAGCAGGCCAGTTTGCCTGTCGCTGTTCCAATTGAACCCTACCACGCTAACATGGATGGGATCCAAACAGTTGATGACACGTATGCTGAAACACCATCGCACGATGCCGAGCAAGATAATTTGGCAGAAACAGATCGCCGTCACTCTTTCTCTTACCGCGTTCCGGTTTTATTCATGTTAATTTTCTATTCTTTGACATCGCTGCTTGCCTATAGCCTGGCAGGTGAAAAAATGCCTTGGCTGACCGTGCACATTGCTTTACCAATGCTATTGACGGCCGCCTGGGGCATAAATTTGTTAATAGAATCTGTCCCCTGGCAAAAACTTAAAGAGAATAAGAGTTGGCTGGCTTTAGTTTTGCTACCATTATTCCTGGTCAGCATCTCTGGTATTATTCTGTCACTTGGGAAATCACCGGCTCCTTTCACCGGCAATTCTCTCGAACATCTTAAGAACACCACCTCGTTTGTCTTTTCAGCTGGGGGATTGCTTGCCTCTTTATATGGGATTTATCATTATTTGAATTTATGGAAGGCAACTCAGGTATTCAGCCTGATTGTGGTGCTTTTTATGGCTTTGCTGGCAGTATTAACTGTGCGAACATCATTTAGAGCCAATTATATTAATTATGATAATGGCCTTGAATTCCTTGTTTATGCGCACGCCGACCGCGGCCCAAAAGACATACTGGCCCAAGTAGAAGAGATCTCTCGTCGCACTGTCGGTGAGAATGAGATTTCAGTGGCTTACGATAATGATTCCCTCTATCCATATTGGTGGTATTTTCGTCACTATCCAAACAAGGTCTGGTATACAGATAAACCAACCCGCGACCTGTTGAATTCACCTATTATCCTGGCTAGTGATGCCAACTGGTCGAAAATTGATGCGCTCACAAAAAACGATTACGCCAAGTTTGATTATATCCGCCTGGTTTGGCCGATGCAGGATTATTATTTCCTGACTCTGGACCGCGTAAAATATGCCCTCACGAACACTGCCATGCGATCCGCGCTCTTTGATATCTGGCTAAATCGCGATTACAGCGCCTACGCAGCCTTGAAAGAACGAAACAATCTGACAGTTGCAAATTGGGAACCCAGTAATCCAATCCGTATGTATTTACGAAAAGATATCCTTTCCGAGATCTGGGAATATGGCTCACGCCCGGCAGTTGTCGAAGAACCGCAGATTGATCCCTATGAAGGGAAAATCAGCATGATTTCTCCAGATTTCTTTTTCGGCTCCAATGGCAACCTGCCTGGTCAGTTTAATGCTCCCCGCGGTCTGGCTGTTGCTCAGGATAGCAGTATTTTCGTGGCAGATTCTCTCAACCACCGCATCCAACACTTTTCTGCCGACGGTCAATTGATCAATTACTGGGGTTCATTCGCTGATCTGGCGGCGGGTGAAGCACCTGGTGGAACCTTTAACGAACCCTGGGGAATCGCCATTGGTCCGGATGGTAGCCTTTATGTAACCGATACATGGAATCATCGCGTCCAGAAATTTGATCAAAATGGCAACTTCCTGTTGGAATGGGGCTACTTTGGAACAGCCGAAACCCCGGATGGATTCTGGGGGCCGCGCGGAATTGTTGTAAACTCGGATGGACAGGTATTTGTTACCGATACTGGCAATAAACGCATTGTCGTTTTTGATGCCAATGGGCAATATATCACTCAATTTGGTGAAGCTGGTTTTGATATCGGGCAGCTGGATGAACCTGTTGGTATCGCGATTGGTCAGAATGGCGAAGTGTACGTGGCAGATACCTGGAATCAACGTGTGCAGGTATTTATTCCCAATGCCGATAAAACCAGTTACTTCGCATCTACTGCCTGGAATGTAAACGGTTGGTTCGGCCAGAGCCTGGAAAATAAGCCCTTCATGGCTACGGATCAAAACGGTAATGTTTACCTGACCGATCCGGAAGGCTACCGCATTCTGGTCTTTCAACCGGACGGAACCTTTTTACGTGGTTGGGGAGATTATAGTCCGGATAGTGATGGCTTTGGACTTCCCGCCGCCATTGCTATTGATCCAAACAATAATGGCATTTGGGTTAGCGATGCTGGCAACAATCGCATTCTGCATTTTCCGGCTCAATAATTAATCTAAGACCTTAATTTAAAAGGGTGCGAGATTTAGTCCGCACCTTTTTAATTGCTATTGCTCTTTATGCCACCCCTCGCGCGACGTGGTATTTAAAATGGCGATGTGAGTAGTATTCAGAGAGTTTGAATTCTTCCTTACGGCTGCTCTATGCTCGAATAATTTTCAATTCATAATGTTAGCCATTGCTTAGCCAGGTTGTTTGGTTACCATTATTTTCAGATAATGATCAAATTTATAGTTTATTAGGCGCGCTTTTTATTTAACTCATCCCTGAAAAAAAGAGTCAACACAAAGCTGATAACACTCGTGATCAAGGCACCGAGAAAAGCCGGCCAAAACCCAGCCACTTCAAACCCGACCCCGAAATGCGTGCCAATCCAACCGGCCAGCATAAACATGAGCGTATTAATCACCAAGGTACCCAATCCAAGTGTCAATATTAATAAAGGGCAGCTCATCACCACCAAGAATGGCTTGATAATTGCATTTACCAAACCAAATATGAACGCCAGCCAGATAAGGCTCAGCCAATTTTCACTTTGGGGGGTGATACCATGACCACGCATTATTTCAATCGCGACATACAATGCCACTGAATTGATTGCCAACTTGATCAAGAATTTCTTCATTTTGTCCTCCGCAATAACTGCATCATCAGGTATCATTTCAAAAATTAGGGGCAGAGTGTTTTTAAATGGTCGATTGCCCATCTAAAAACACTCCTCAAACCCGGTTTATTGAAAAGATACATTATCATTAACATAATATACCAAATCCCATTAAATTTCTATTTCTGTTGCTAGCCTTTAACCTACTTTGGATACAATTCAAAGGGCTGAGATCAATTTTATTAGATGCCTGCTGAATGCAGGTTTTTCATCTGTTGAATAATCTAGGGCTCATCAATGACATCTGATGAAATTTCAATCAGCCATGTTTTTAGGTTCGATTTCTTCCATCCAAATTAACGTATGGTTTTTGGAAAAACCTAAATATGTCAACAAATCTTCCGAGCGATATGCCGGGTAATTAAATGAGAATGGTTTGCGTGTTTTTAAATTATTCACCAAATGGTTTAATATCTGAGGAATTGTCTCTTCATCGTTATCTTTGGGTGCAATCCAAAGGATGTCCGAGAACAACGAGGACTTCTCAAATACAAAAAAGCCCTTGTTATTTCCCCCTTTCTCAACTGCGTAATTCTTAACGATCTGCCCTTTAATAAAGCGGTTTATAGCCGCTCTGAGAGAAGGATTAAAACGATCAATGCTAAACCCTAAATTCCATCGCAATAAATCGGGATAGATGCTATTCAATAGATCAATTTCATATTGCCAATCTGACATTTTGGTTGGGCGGATTAACATTTTTTGTTCAGACACACTAACTTTACTATTTCTGGGTTTAAACGTCCAGGTAGAGCGCCTAATCCGTTCTTTGAAACCCATTGATAAATAAAGTGCCTGGGCCGCCTGGTTGTCATCGCGAACTTGCAACCATGCACCAAGGTTCGATCGCGACTGTATATACTCCAGCGCCTTGGAGGTCAGCTTACGAGCAATTCCAGCTCGCCTGTAATCGGGATGGACGGCTACATTTGCGATCAGATAGATCACCTGGCCAGATTTTCGGAATGGGATGATGGACAAATTACCAACCAATTTTCCACCAACAATATAGACAAACCCCTGCATTGGTGTGAATTTTGGCTGCAAGTTTCCTAACCCCCAATAGCTCGAAGCGACATCCTTCGCCATTCGCCGCAAATAATTAATATAGTCATAGCCATCATCATCCATCGCCCCCCGAAAACACAACTCAATCAAATCAGCAACTTGGTTGAGGTCACTTCCTGCGTTTAATGCCCGTAGAATTCCATTGCGATCTTCAGCATGAGTTGTCATTTCTTGTATTTTACACCCGAAAGAGCGCCATTCTCTAAATGTTGGCCAGACCAATTAGCAGTGAATGAATATCTGCCATGGCTTTATCAACCAATCACAAGCTATCTGTCGTAAATCAGTCTAGAGCTGAATTTTGAAAACATTTTGGTTGGAACAATGGTTGCAACTGGTAGTTGGGAGTAAAATTGAATAGTTGTCACCCACATTGCTTACAGTCAAATATGCTAAATTGAACACAATTTCTAACAGTCTTCTTATAAATATCTATCGATTTGATTATAGAATATTTGTTATAATTCCTGAGTATGGAGAATTAGGCAAACTCTCCATCAACATTGGAAGGACTTTACTCTTATGATGAGATTTGATCGATTCACTGAACGTGCCCAGGAAGCTGCCCAACGCGCAGCTGAGATTATTCAACGGTACGGACACAATCAAATAGATACGGAACACATTCTTCTATCCTTAATCGAACAACCGGAAGGTGTGATTCCACAAATACTTGAAATTTTGAAAGTTGAACCTTCGATTTTGGAGGAACGGCTTGATTATATTTTACGCACCAGCCCGAAAGCCAGTATTTTTGGCGGTGGTGCCGGCCAGGTATTTATCACCCCGCGTGTAAAACGCATAATTGACCTGGCAAACGAAGAAGCCAGCAAATTACGTGATGAATATATTTCCACCGAGCATATTTTTCTGGCCATACTGAGCGAGAAGAACACCCCGGCAGCGCGCTTATTGGAAGGCGCAGGTATTAATCGCGAACGCGTCATCGACGCTGTCAATCAGCTGCGTGGTGGACAACGTGTCACCGATCCACAAGCTGAAACACGCTATCGTACTTTGGAGAAATATTCTCGCGACCTGACTCAATTGGCACGCGAAGGCAAACTTGACCCGGTGATTGGTCGTGATAACGAAATTCTGCGGGTTATGCAAGTGCTTTCCCGCCGCACAAAAAATAACCCCGTCTTGATTGGTGAAGCTGGTGTCGGCAAGACTGCTATCGTGGAGGGTCTGGCACAGAAAATTGCGTCTAACGAAGTCCCTGAAATTTTAATGGGAAAGCGGGTTAATTCATTAGACTTAAGCGCCATGATCGCTGGCTCACGCTTCCGCGGTGAGTTCGAAGAACGCTTGAAAGCCGCCATCGAAGATGTTCAACGCTCCGAAGGTGAAATAATTCTCTTTATTGACGAGTTGCATACCGTAGTTGGGGCTGGTGCAGCACAGGGAGCGATGGATGCCTCAAACATGCTCAAACCCGCCTTGGCACGCGGCGAGTTGCAATGTGTGGGTGCAACCACCCTGGATGAATATCACAAGCATATTGAAAAAGATTCGGCCTTGGAACGTCGTTTCGCACCGGTCTATGTCGATGAACCAACCGTTGACGATACGATTTTGATGCTGCATGGACTTCGTGACCGGTATGAAGCTCATCACAAGGTGCGCTTCTCCGATGAGGCTTTAACTGCCGCCGCCCGCCTTTCAGCACAATATGTCACCGGGCGCCACTTACCGGACAAAGCTATTGATTTGATGGATGAATCAGCCGCAAAATTACGCGTGGCTCTCTTCTCACTGCCCGACGATTTAAGACAAATGAAAACGGAATTGGACCGCCTGGAAGCTGAGGAAGAAAAAGCCGGCGTTGAGCGGGACTATGAACGCGCTGCCCGCATGAAAGCGGACCGCCTGCGGGTGCAATCTGAGTTTGCTGAACACCGCGATAAATGGGAAGCAGAACACAAACTGGATGAAGTCGTCGATGTGGACGATATCGCCCAGGTGGTTGCCCAATGGACAGGAATTCCGATCAATCAGATGCTTGAAACAGAATCAGAAAAATTACTGCACATGGAAGAGCGCTTACATGAGAGTATCGTCGGTCAGGAAGCAGCGGTTAAAGCCATCGCTGATGCAATCCGACGTGCCCGCTCGGGCCTCAAAGATCCGCGCCGCCCGATCGGTTCATTCATTTTCATCGGCCCTTCCGGTGTCGGAAAGACCGAATTAGCCAAAGCTTTGGCTGAATACATGTTTGGTGATGAGGAAGCGCTTGTCCGCATGGATATGAGTGAATATCGCGAGCAGCACACCGCATCGCGCTTGTTCGGTGCCCCGCCCGGATATGTCGGCTATGAAGAAGGCGGGCAATTGACCGAAGCCGTCCGCCGGCGTCCTTACCGTGTCATCCTCTTTGATGAGATTGAAAAAGCTCACCCGGAAGTTTGGAATGCCCTGCTGCAAATTATGGACGACGGCCGCTTAACCGACGGACAGGGGCGGGTGGTTGATTTCCGCAATACAGTTTTAATCATGACGTCCAACCTCGGCACGGAATTTGTGCGCAAAGGCGGCACGCTTGGTTTCTTGAGCAGTGATGACGAAGAACGCGATTCACATGAAAAGATTGACAAAGCGCTCAAGACTACCTTCCGACCTGAGTTTATCAATCGTGTGGATGAGACCATCATGTTCTCACCGCTTTCGGTTGACCAGGTAAAAGAGATTGTTGACTTGCAAATGAAGGAAATTCGCACAAGATTGGGTGAGCATGGCTTGAAGATAGAATTAACGGACGCGGCCCGCGATTGGTTGGCGCTTGAAGGTTATGACGCTTCATTTGGCGCACGCCCATTGAAACGAGCTTTGCAGAAATTTGTCGAATCCCCGCTTTCAATCAGCCTGCTTTCAGGAGAATTCCACGAGGGTGATCAAGTCCTCGTGCAACTGGATAAAGAGGAAAAAAGGCTAAAGTTCAGTCTTAAAGTGGCTGAAGAGCAAACAGTATAATTTTCGGATAATAAAGAATCAGTAAAAAGCTGCCGTGAAAATGGCAGCTTTTTTTATTGACATTTTTAATTGACTGAGGAAAAAATCTGCCATACTCTGAAAGCTTTCTTTTCATGAAAAAGAAGTGTAGACTTATTATATAGATAATTGAACCTTAACAAAAATACTACCCACTGCCGGATGCCCTCGGCAACACCAGGCAACTGACAAACAGCAGCGGGATGGTTGCCTTTACACAAAATTTTGATCCGTACGGCAATGTCCTGCAGCAAAGCACTGCCAGCCTAACGTCCTTTGGCTATAGCGGGGAACAGACAGACCCGAGCGGGCTGATTTATTTGCGGGCGAGGTATTACTCGCCCGCACAGTCCCTAAAGGGATGCTTCGCAAGGCAGATTTATCACCCGGGATCCATTCGGTGGATCGGTTGCGATGCCCGCAACATTAAATCCATACACTTACGGTATCAATAACCCGATCTTACACAGCGATCCGAGCGGTAAAATAGCACCCATCATTGCGGCCATGCTGATCAGCGGTGCAGTTACCGGCGGCATTGAAATGGTCTCGCAGTTGGTGCTGTATTCCGGGAGTTTCCATTGTCTCAACTAGGCGCAAATTGGCATGGCAGCCGGGGCCGGTGTGGTCGGCGGGTTGTTTGGCTTTTATGGCGCAGCGCTGGGAGTCAGCCTGGGCGGCGCAGGTTTCCTGGACACCATGATCGCCGGTGGATTTGGCGGCGCACCCGCAGGTATTGGCATCCGTACCACCCAACCTGCCATATCCACAGATTGGAGCAACTGGCAGGGGGATATTTTCAATCCGACACGGGTAGTGACAAACCTGGCCTGTGGCGCTGCGGGTGGCGCAGTCGGATATGGGGTACAACAGGTTTTTGGCATCATCAGAGAATAATCGTTTGACAGCCTGTTTGCCTGTGGTTATACTGGTAATCCTCAGAAAAATTTGATTTAAACAATCATTTCCACATGGTATTGGAGATTTGACTATGAAAAAGGCACTAATTACAGGCATCACCGGGCAGGATGGGTCTTACCTCGCAGAACTCTTGCTATCACAGGATTACGAAGTTCACGGTATTATCCGCCGCGCCAGCACTTTTAATACCCGCCGGATTGACCATATTTATCATGACCCTCATAAAAATGAAGTGGCCTCTAAATTATATTTACACTATGGCGATGTTTCCCAATCTGAAGCCCTGATCGACGTAATCTATAATATCAGACCGGATGAGATTTACAATCTGGCAGCTCAATCACACGTTCGTGTAAGCTTTGATATGCCTGAATACACTGCTGATGTAACCGGGTTGGGAACAATTCGAATCCTCGAAGCAATCCGTAAAAGCGGGGTAAAAGCGCGCTTTTATCAGGCTTCCTCCAGTGAATTATACGGATCGGCCGCACCGCCCCAAAATGAAGATACCCCATTTAAACCTCAGAGTCCCTATGCGGCTGCAAAATTATATTCTTATTGGGTTACTCGTCAATACCGAGATGGGTACGGAATTTTTGCTTCAAACGGAATTTTATTCAATCACGAATCTCCTCGACGCGGGGAAACGTTTGTAACCCGCAAGATCACGCGCGCTCTGGCCAATATTATTGCGGGCAATCAAAAGCTCTTATATCTGGGTAACCTCGATGCGAAACGCGACTGGGGCTATGCACCGGATTATGTGGCCGCAATGTGGAAGCTGCTCCAGCATGACCACCCCGGTGATTTTGCCATCGGCACCGGTGAAGCCCATTCCGTTCGGGAATTCTTGGACGAATCATTTGGCTATATGAATATGGATTGGCAGGAATACGTGCGCATTGATCCGCGTTATTTCCGCCCAAATGAAGTGGATTTTCTGATGGCTGATCCCACCCGTGCGATTAATGAAATTGGGTGGAAACCCAGAGTGACATTTAAGGAACTGGTATGCATTATGGTGGATGCGGATATGGAACTGGTCGGCTTGGAATCACCCGGTGAAGGCAAGCAACTTCTAGAAAAACATCATGGCCCCTGGCACCGCTGGGAAAGCCAGGTAGTCAGTATGGACCGCTAGCCATACTAGATAGACCATGATCGAACCCCATTCCATCCTGCTTATCTGTACTGCCAACCAGTGTCGCTCACCGATGGCCGAGGCGTTGCTTAAGCGGGATCTCTTCGAAAAGTATCCCAAGACCGCCTGGGAAGTTGAATCTGCCGGAACGTGGGCAGAACCGGGCCATCCTGCCACACCCTTTGGGGTAAAAGCCATGGCGGAATTTGGATTGGACACCTCCAACCACAAATCGCGCGTTGTAACCTCGGAGTTGGTGTCTCGTTTTCAATTAATTCTGACCATGGAAAATGGGCACAAAGAAGCAATTCAAATAGAGTTCCCCGATTTGGCAGAGCGGGTTTTTCTGCTTTCCGAAATGAGTGGTGAGAATGTTGAGGTCGCAGATCCGGTCGGCGGCAGCTTTCTTGACTATCAAAACACAGCCAAAGAAATCGAGAAATGGATTGAGCGGGGTTTGCCGAAGATTGTGGAACTGAGCGGGTAACCTAAATCTAACTCCAGCTTCTTTCCTTTCTAGGTCTTTTGTAAAAATTTATTTATCACACAATGAGGTAAGAATGGGGCGGGATTTAAAAGAATTAAGCAGCTTGATGGACCAATTTGTTTCTGAAAAAGGCTGGTATTCTGACAAAAGCCAGCGGCCGCAAACGGCCAAAAATATCGCGATTTCGTTGGTATTGGAAGCCAATGAGGTCCTTGAGCAATTTCAATGGAAGGAAGAAATTAAAGACCAGGATGCACTCGCTTTGGAACTTGCTGACGTTGCCCTTTATCTGCTGCAATTAGCACGAATCAGCAAAGTGGACCTCGAACAAGCAATTCTCGACAAATTATCAATTAACCATCAGCGCCGATGGGATCAAAGTACGGTAAAATAATCGTTATCAACTTTCCGCGCTGAGGCTTCATGAGAATTACAATTTTTGGTGGGTCATCCCCACTGGCAGGCAGTCAAGAATATCAATTTGCATATCAATTAGGCGCATTGCTGGCTGAAGACGGTCATACAATTATCACCGGCGGATATACCGGGATAATGGAAGCTGCTTCAAGAGGCGCAACCGAAGCCAGCGGACATGTCATTGGTATTACCTGTGATGAGATCGAGAATTGGAGTAAGCGCAAGCCCAATGGATGGGTCGGGGAAGAATGGCGTCTGTCTACTTTAAACGAACGTCTCAGCCGCCTGATTGATAGCTGTGATGCTGCCATCGCCTTACCGGGTGGGCCTGGTACTCTGGTTGAAATTGCGCTGATGTGGAATCGAATGCAAATAAACTCCAGCCCTCCTCGGCCTCTGATTCTGGTTGGTTCAGGCTGGAAAAATGTTTTTGAAACTTTTTTTTCAGAGCAATCAAAATACATCTATTCCGATTCACAACAATTCTTATCCTTTGCTGAAACTTATGAAGAAATTCTTGCCTTGTTAAAACCACCGTCTTTGAAAAGGAATTAATTTAAATAAACCAAACAAATGAATCTATCCAAAAATAAGGGGCAGAGTGTTTTTAGGTGGGCGATCGCCCGCGTAAAGACACTTTTCAAGCCCGCTTGATTGAAAAGAGACAAACAAATTATGAAAATGGAAATGAGAAAATAAATGGGCGACGATAAATTACCAAAGCAGAGCGAAAACTTCTCCGAATGGTATAACCAATTAATTCAAAAAGCAGAGTTGGCAGATTATGCCCCTGTACGTGGCTGTATGGTCGTACGGCCGTATGGATGGGCCTTGTGGGAAAACATTCAAAAAGAATTGGACTCTCGCTTTAAAGCCAGCGGGCACGTAAATGCTGCCTTCCCCTTGTTTATTCCGATGTCTTTTCTTGAAAAAGAAAAGGAACATGTTGAAGGCTTTGCACCAGAATTAGCGGTTGTGACGATTGGTGGCGGCCAAACCCTTGAGGAACCACTGGTTGTACGGCCAACTTCTGAGACGATCATAGGCTATATGTATTCCAAGTGGATAAAATCCTATCGCGATTTACCCATCCTTATCAACCAGTGGGCAAATGTGGTTCGTTGGGAAATGCGCACTCGCTTGTTTTTACGCACGCTTGAGTTTTACTGGCAGGAAGGCCATACCGCACACGAAACCGCGCAAGAAGCCGAAGAAGAAACTTTAAAAATTCTCGATCTTTATACGGATTTTGCCATCAATGAGGCTGCGGTACCGGTTATACCCGGTATTAAAAGCGACGCTGAAAAGTTTGCCGGGGCGAAACAATCATACACAATTGAAGCCATGATGGCAGACACAAAAGCGCTGCAATCGGGTACTTCTCACAATTTAGGCCAAAATTTTGCGAAAGCATTTGAAATTGAATACCTGGATCGCAACAATGAACAACAATTTGCCTGGACGACCTCCTGGGGTTTGTCGACACGCTTCATTGGCGCGATTATCATGACTCACGGGGATGACCAGGGCTTGATTATGCCTCCGCGCCTTGCGCCAATTCAAATCGTTATCGTCCCCATCTTCCGCAGCGAAGATGAACAGGGTATTGTGATGACATGTGTCAATGAGATCGTAAAACTACTTTCAAAATTCCGTGTTAAGGTCGATGATCGTGAAAATCTAACACCTGGATTTAAGTTCAACGATTGGGAATTACGCGGTGTCCCTCTAAGAATCGAGATCGGCCCACGTGATGTCGCCAATAACACGGTTGTAGCTGCTCAACGCGATATCCCCGGTAAGGCTGGTAAATTGTTCTTGATTATAGACAATCTGGATATGCAAATTGAGAAAATTCTGAATGATATTCATAATCGTATGCTCGATAAAGCGACTAAATTCCGAGATAGTCATATCTTTGAACCAAAAGATTATGAAGATTTTAAGCAAATTGTCAGCAATGGTTGGGCGTATGCCTATTGGTGCGGCGATCCGGCTTGTGAGGATGCAATCAAACAGGAAACCAAAGCGACAACCCGCTGCCGTGATTTACACCAGCAGAAATCTGATGGCAAATGTATTTATTGCGAAAAACCTGCCCATTACAAAACATATTTTGCCAGAGCTTACTGATCTCAATTATGAAATTAAGCAATAGGGTGTCATTATGCCAGCCATCCAAATAGAAAGGTTAAAGGCACAGATTCAATTAATTATGAACCCTGCCTTTACCCCTGAAATATTTGTGATCGGGTTACGCTCTTTTATGGAAGCACATGCCAATTTGGCTTATCGAACCAGCCCGGAAGCACTGCAAAAACAACAGGTAGAAAGTTATCAAATTGCTCCGGTGATTCAAACTCAATTAAATCTATCGATTCAGCAATTTACCTTAACCCATCCACTTATTGCTTTTAGTTATGTCGACATGCTTTGGCAGGAGCCATATATCGAAATGAAAGCGCTGGCTGGTGAAATTTTAGGCTCTTTACCCAAAGAAAATAGTGATCTGGTCTTACGCAAAATTTTAAGTTGGAGCGCTGAACCTTCAAATAAGGCCTTACGCAAGATTATTTTTAATACCAGCACAAAATCGATCCGTGCTCAAAACATGCTTGCCTGGCAAAATACGATTAAGAAGTGGTTGGATTCAGTTTCGACAAATCAAATATTGACTGCATTACAAGCATTAATGATTTTGGTTCATGATCCTCAATATGACAACTACCCGTTTATTTTCAAGGCAATTTCGGAAATCAGTTTAAAGCAAGGCGAAAAAACAAATAACGCATTAACAGAACTTCTGATTGAATTGGTGCATGAAAACCAGAAAGAAACCTATGTCTTTTTAAAAAGCATGCTTTTAAGCAACCCTTCCCCCGAATTGTCTCGGATTGTGCGAAGAAGCCTGTCAGCCTTTTCTTCAGAACATCAAGGACAATTTCGACAAATTATGAAGGGTTAATACTTTGTTTTGTCGTTTTTATATCATTTCATTCTTTGTGGTTTCTCATTCAGCTATAAAGCTGGCTGTCTAATCAATTTCTATGCCAAATTACATGCCTCTGGTATAATAACAATATGACTGGTCCTGTCTGCGGCTAAGGCTATGGGCAAGGAGACCTGCAAAAAAAATATTATTTTATATAGGAGAGCAAACGTCATGTCTTTAACAATTGAACAAAAAAATGAGATTATCAAAAAATATGCCCGACATGAGGGCGATACCGGATCACCTGAGGTTCAGATTGCGTTGAACAGTTTTCGGATTACGCAATTAACCGAGCATCTTCGGATGCATAAACACGATGAATCATCCCGGCGCGGCTTACTTAAACTGGTTGGCCAACGCCGCCGCTTATTGGCATATTTGCGTGCGAAAGATTACGGTCGCTTTGCTGCTATCACAGAAAGCCTCAAATTAAGAACACGCTAAATCTCACGATTAAGAATTCAGGCGAATTGATATTTGCCTGAATTTTAATCATCATTTTAACAACCCGTTGGTTGGGTATTGAAATGTGTTCAGAAATTTTTTTCTGAATAGTTTTCAGTCCCTAACTTGACGGGAATTATTTAAGAGGGACACATTAATGAAACCTGAATCAAAGAAATTTTCTGTCTCCGTGGGTCAAACTGAATTAACGTTTGAAACCGGTAAATTAGCCTTGCAAGCTGGTGGGGCTGTAACTGTGCGGCTTGGTGATTCCATCATTTTCGCCGCCGCAACAATGGATAAGAATCCTCGAGAAGGAACGGACTTCTTTCCTTTGACTGTGGATTATGAAGAAAGACTATATGCGGGGGGTAGAATTCCCGGCTCTTTCTTCCGTCGGGAAGGTCGCCCGACCACTGATGCCATTCTTGTCGCCCGTTTAACCGATCGGCCTTTACGACCATTGTTTGCTGAAGGGATGCGCAATTCCGTGCAAGTCATCATGGTCTCATTCTCATCCGATGGTGAGAACCCACTTGATATTTTGGCCATCAACGCTGCTTCGGCAGCACTCATGATCTCAGATATTCCCTGGAATGGACCGGTTGCAGCTGTTCGGGTTGGCATGATCAATGGCGAATTTATCATCAACCCGACTTTTCAACAACTTGAAGAATCCGATTTGGATCTGAGAGTTGCCGGGACGCGAGCCGCTATATCGATGGTGGAATGCGGTGCCAACGAAGTCCCGGATGATGTTATGGTAAAGGCCCTCGATTTCGCCCACAAATCCATGCAGCCCATTATCGACGTACAAATGCGTATGCAGGAAGAACTTGGAAAAGCAAAACAAACCGTACCGCTCTTTCTCGTCGAAAGTGAATTGGTGGCAAAAGTCAACGATCGCGCAGCGCAGGACATCACCGCAGCGCTTGACAGCCCCCATACCAAGGCCGAATTAAACAACGCAATTGATGAGTTAAAAGACCAATTGGTACTGGAGTTCGCTGGCGAGGATGAATCGCTTGTACGACCAGTAAAAGACGCTTTTGAGGAAATTTACAAGCAGGTTGTCCGCCGCAGAATCATTCAACAAGGTATTCGCCCGGATGGACGTGCTTTGACCGAAGTACGCCCAATTTGGTGTGAGATCGGCGTGAGCCCGCGTGCCCACGGCTCCGGGTTATTTACCCGCGGAGAAACGCAAGCACTTACCCTGGCAACCCTAGGGACTCCTCGTGAAGCGCAAGAAATTGATTCCTTAAACCCATCTGATAGTAAACGCTACATGCATCACTACAATTTTCCGCCTTATTCCACCGGCGAGGTAAAGCCTTTACGTGGACAATCACGGCGTGAAATTGGCCATGGTGCCCTGGCGGAAAGAGCATTGGAACCAGTCTTACCGGCTGAGGAAGATTTCCCATACACAATGCGACTGGTATCAGAGATCCTCATGTCAAATGGTTCCAGTTCAATGGCCTCGGTCTGTGGTTCAACCCTGGCTCTGATGGACACCGGCGTGCCGATAAAAGCTCCGGTTGCAGGTGTTGCTATGGGTTTGGTCATGGATAATGATCAATATTCTATCCTGACTGATATCCAGGGTTTGGAAGATCATCTCGGTGATATGGATTTCAAAGTTGCCGGCACGGAAGCGGGCATTACAGCTTTGCAAATGGATATTAAAGTCTCTGGCATAACCTCAGAAATAATGACCAAAGCAATGCAGCAAGCTTACCAGGCCAGAATTCACATCCTCGGCAAGATGATGGAAGTGATTTCAGTTCCCAACCCAAAACTGAAACCACACGCTCCAAAAATTACCATCGTTAAAGTTCCGGTGGATAAGATTGGCGCTATTATCGGCCCGGGCGGAAAGAATATCCGTGCATTGCAGGAAGAAACCAAAACCAAAATCGATATCGGGGAAGATGGCAGTGTTTACATTGCCGCAACCGAAGGCTACGGTGCTGATATCGCCAAGGAACGCATTGAAGCCATGATCGAAGTGCCCGAAATTGGCAGGATTTACACCGGCAAAGTCGTACGGATCACTGATTTTGGTGCCTTCGTTGAGATTCTTCCCGGTCAGGATGGCATGGTGCACATTTCGCAATTAGATACTGAGCGAGTAAATTCCGTTGCAGATGTTGTTTCAATGGGCGAAGAAATCACCGTTATGATTACCGACATTGACGAGAATGGCAAAATCCGCCTTTCCCGGCAAGCGGTTCTTGAAGGCTGGACCGCTGAAGAAGCGCGCTCAAAAGACCGTGGCGGAAAACCTTCAGGTGGCCGTCCAAGTAGTGGTCGTGGCAATGATCGCGGTAATGATCGCAATCGCAGTGACCGCGGCGGCAACCGTGGCGGGGAACGCAACCGTTACTAAAATTTATTAAGCCGAAGAGGTTATCCAAAAGGGCGGATAACCTCTTTTTATTTGTCCTGGGTCGGCAGATACGGCATTTTTGGTCCTGGAATTCCCAGGTATTTAGCCAACGCCGATCGCATCGCGGTTCGATCGTCCCACAGGTATTCAGTTTCACCAAAGCACATCGATTGTTCGTGCCCTTTTCCGCACGAGACTACCAAATCATCATCGTTCGCTAACAACAAGGCTTTTTCAATCGCCATGCCCCGGTCAGGTACCGAAAATAGGTTTTCCCCTAAAATAGCACCCTCTTTTACGGCAGCATTTTCCATTTCCAAAAGAATATCATCCAAACTTTCCGTGCGTGGATCCTCAGCAGTCAAAATGGTAATATCAGCCAACCGCGCAGAGACAGCAGCCATCATACGCCGTTTTTGACGGTCTCGTAAGCCGGCTGACCCAAAAACAGCGATTACACGGCCATTGGTCATCTTACGGGTTGTCTCCAGCGATCTTTCAAGAGCATTCGGTGTATGCGCAAAGTCGACAATCGCTTGAAAAGGTTGACCCAATTCGATTTTTTCCATTCGGCCGGGAACAGCTTTCAATTCCGCAACCCCTTTGGCTGCTATCTGCGGATCAATCCCTAACCCTAAAACGGTGGCCGCTATGGCAGCCAGGCAATTAGAAATATTGTAATCTCCCGGAAGATTCGTTTCTATATCTACTTTAAAATCTTTTCCACACGCCTGAAATATCGAGCCAGTGGAGGATTGCAGTATGTTCTCTGCCCATACATCTGCAGGTGAAGAAAGCGAGTAATCAACTTTTTTTGTCTCGATCAATGCATTTAGGGGTTCAAACGAAATGTCATCTTTGTTTAAGACTGAAAGGCGAATTTCTCCACTGGATTTTGCCCGGGTATTTGCAAGCATTTGAAGCATTTTAGCTTTGGCAGCCAGATAATTTTTATAATCTCCATGAAAATCGAGATGTTCATGCGTGATATTGGTCACAACTCCTATATCATACTCACAGCCAACCACCCGATCTTGCGCTAAACCATGTGAGGTGGTTTCGAGCACAACATGTGTAATATCTGCATTAACCATCTTTTTTAAATAACCCTGAATGGCGGGGGCTTCCGGTGTGGTCACATGAAAACCGGTATCGAGGACCTCGTCGCCAATTTGTGCATTCACAGTCGAAATCATCCCGGCGTGAATTCCGTTTGTTCGTAAAATCTGGTAAATCAGGTTGGCAGTAGTCGTCTTGCCATCGGTGCCGGTCACCCCTATCACGACCATCTCATGTGCAGGAAAATCATAAAAAGAAGCTGAAATCCAGGCCAGAGCAATCCGGGTATCAGCCACGTGTATATAGGGTACGGATAGATGCTCCCACAAAGAAAGTGGTTGTGAACCAACGACTGCCACAGCGCCTTTTGAAATTGCCTCCGGAATAAAGGCGTGCCCGTCAAAGCTTTTTCCGCTTAGAGCCACAAACAGTGAGCCTTTTTTGATTTCCCGAGAATCATATTCAATGCTGGTAACAACCGCATTAAAACCTTCTATTTCCGCCTCCCAAGCGGTCGGAAGATCAAAGAGAATATTCTTTACAGTTTTCTTCATATTATTCCTTTAAAACAAAGATTGGTGTCTTGATTTACAATTCACCAACCTATGGTTTGATTAGATTTTAAACTATCGAAGCGACTTTTGCAAATTCCCGAGCTGCGCTACCACAGAGCCATCCAGAATTTGATCACCTACGCGTAAAATGATCCCTCCAAGAATTGAAGGATCCACACGGAAGGAAATCTCAGCTGGCTTGTTATTACGTGCAACAATATCATTCTTGACTTGTTCCTGCTCATCTGAAGTCAATGGTAAAGCAGATGTGACTTCTACAGAATTCCCATTAATTGATGAACCTTCAAGAATTGTTACTTTGCCATCTTTAACACCAGAGAAAAAGTCTTTTAACAATGCCTGCTGTCGTTTTTGATCCAATGTTTCGCCAATCAGTTTTTGAGCAGCCGCAATGGCTATCGCTGAAACATCCCCGCGCATCTCACTCAACAGGCGCACTCGTTCTTCCTCAACTTCAGCTAAGGCGTTGGAACGCTCCCGCTCCAGACCTTTTTCCGCTTCGGTCATAATTTCTTTTTGCAGAATTTCCGCACGTGAAGTGGCTTCTTTGATGATTCCACTGGCGGCACCTTGTGCTTCGCCGATTATTTTATCGGCCGCTTCTTCTGCATTCGCACGCGCATCAGCTGCTATGCGTGCATCTTCCAATCCTTGGGCAATTTTTTTGCGCCGTTCTTCTAACATTTTTATCATTGGTTCAAACATCCAGGCTTTTAGCACAATGAGAATAATGAAGAAACTTAATATCTGGATCAGTAGAAACCCCAGGTTAAGGCCTAGCTTTTCCAAAGGTGGCTCCTTTCAATAATTAAAGGACAAATAACATCAAAAAGGCAATAACCAGACAGTAAATGGCGATTGCTTCTGAAAACGCGATCCCAAGGATCATATTGGTAAAAAGATTTCCATAAGCATCCGGGTTACGAGCCATTCCATTTAATGCTCCATGGACGCTCAGCCCAATACCAATCCCAGCACCCAATGCCCCTATCATGGAAAGGCCAGCACCGATGAATTTTGCAGCAAGAATTAAATCTCCAGTCATTTTTCCTCCAAGAATTTTTATTAATGATCGGCTTCTTCACCATGACCTTGTGTCGCCTGTGCCATGAAAACCATGGTCAACATACCAAACACAAAAGCCTGAACCACTCCCATAAATATTTCAAACATGTAAATCAGTGATGGCACAAATATTGGTACCATTGCTCCCACTAAAGCAACAAGAACAGTTCCTGCAAACATTACCCCAAATAGACGAAATGAAAAAGATAATAGTTTTGCCAGTTCTGAAATTAATTCCAATAGACCGACAATAAAATCCATAAAACCTAGCAAAGGTTTTTTAAACATCGTTGTGAAATTGACAAATTTCGAAAAATACCGCATGCCTTGAGCACGCACACCAATTACCTGGGTCATAATCACTGAAATCAAAGCCAAAGCTACTGTGAAGTTTAAGTCGGTTGATAGACCTCTTAAGAACGGGGTAAGAATGACACCATGCCCCTCGGGTGCCAAATTAGGTGTTAATATCTCCCAATTTCCCCCAATACTCTGGGTAATATACCCTTCATCAGCATGGTGCATCAAACCAATTGATTCAAATCCAGGAAATAATTTGGTTATATTGGCAACAAATACGAGAATGATAATCGTCGCAAACCAGGGAAAGATCTGCTTTGTGAATTTACCTGCCGAAGTCTCGGTCAGATTATAAAGCATCTCAACCAACATTTCAAACACCGCACTTACGCCTTTGGGAATGAGCGACCCACCTCGCAAACCATTACGAACCAATAATGCAAATAGGATAATGATCAGGTCCACCAGCACTAGTGCAGTAATGGTGTTGACCAGGTAAAACTCTCCCAGCACCGGCAATGTGAAGAGCGGCTCCAACAGAATTCGTTCCGGGGCAACCTGAATGTGAGGTTGGAGCGGAGTTGCAATAAATTGAACGACGAGTACTGATAAAATGATCATCAAGAGAACCCACCAGCGATGAACACCCCACTTCCACTTAGTCGTTTTTTCCAAGATCTACCTCCTTTTGATCTGAATTCGTCTCTGATTTATTGATTTTTATTTTTGAAATGGCAAATCTAACCACGAGAATCATAACCGCGAGAGATAACGGAATGCTTACAATCAACAATCCGATGGTAAAAATTGGTTTCGTTTGGTAATAATTATCAAGCCAGAGTCCACCAAATACAGCCGCCAAAATGATAACCAGAGTAACACACCCTACCTGCCCAGCCACACTTGCGAGCGTAAGATTCAAAATCCGAGTTTTACGTTCATTCTGCATTGGTTTCTCAGGCTGCATATCAGAAAATTATATCATATCAAGAAATTAATCTTCAATTAAATGTGAGCAAATTCACACTTGCCAGGTCAAGATGTTGAAACCAGGGAGTGTAAAAAATGCCCAATATTACGATCGCCAGAATACAGGTTCCAATCGCCAATTTCCAGGAAAACTTTGGGTGAATTTCCAGCAAATCACCTTCATTTGAAAACGCCAATTTGAGCAGCCCCAGATAATAGTAAAGGCCGATAAACGAATTAACAATTGCTACAATTACCAACCAGACCAAGTTAGCCTGAATACCGGCTGCAAGTACCAGGAATTTGCTGATGAATCCGCCAAACGGAGGAATACCTGTCAGGGATAATATCGTTGCCAGAAATGCAAAGGCAATCCATGGGGAGCGCTTAACCAATCCTGTTAATTTACTAATTTCAGTTGACCCGGTTGCATCTTCAAGAATGGCAGCTATTCCGAAAGCGGCCAGATTTGTGAAAAGATAAACCAGCAAATAGTACATAGCCGATTTTATTCCCAGCTGAGTTGAGGCGGCAACGCCGATAAGAATATAGCCGGCGTGGGAAATGGAAGAATACGCTAACAAGCGTTTCAAATCCTTTTGCACCAGCGCTAACAAATTGCCGACTGTCATTGTAACTGCTGCCAAGACTGAGGCGATAACCACCCAATTATGTAAGCTGGCAGGGTAAACGGTTAACATAAAACGCATGAGCACTATGAACCCAGCTGCCTTGGATGCGGTTGAAAGAAAGCCTGAAATGGGAGAAGGAGCGCCGTGATAAACATCGGGAGCCCAAAAATGAAACGGTACAATTGACGTTTTAAATCCGAATCCAACAACTACCAAAAAGAGTATCAAAATCCCGATTCCCATTGGAACACTTCCACCGGCTAATGTTTTTGATATAACACTCAAATTGGTGGAACCGCTAAACCCATATAAAAAGCTAAATCCATATAACATGAAAGCGGATGTCATTGCACCGAACAACAAATATTTAAGGCCACTCTCAACCGATTTATTATCTTGTTTATTGAAACCAGCCAGTGCATATAATGGAATTGAAGTCGTCTCAATGGCTAAGTAGAGCATAATCAGATTGCTGGCTGCAGCCATAAAACTCATACCAATGCTGCTTATTAATAACAGAGCATAATATTCAGCAGAAATCTTAAATTTTTTCTGATCAATCGTGAGAACAATGGTTATGATCGCGCCAATCAGGATTAAGACCTGGAAAAAGAAAGCGGCTGCATCAACTACGATCATTTCCCCCCAGGCATAGCCTTGACGATCACCCGGGTAAAGAAATACAATTTTAATAATCAGAATCAGTAGCAATCCGCCTGAAGCCATCCAACCGAGCAAATTTTTCGCGGAGTGCTTGCTCAAAACGTCTACTAAAAGAATAACCCCTACTAAAATAACAACCAGAATTTCCGGTAGAATTGCAAGCAGGTCAGGAGAGGCTAACACGGAAGCGTTCACTAGATACCTCCCAACAATTGCAGGATTCGGCTGACACTGGTTTCAATCAATGGCACAATCAATCCGGGTAACAATCCAATAGAAATCATAAAGAAACTCAATAAAGCAATTGACACCTTATCTTTGAACGAAATGTCATGCACACGTGCATCATTTTCTGGGCTAATCTCACCAAAAAACACGCGCCGCATGACCAATAAAATATATGCAGCCGTGATAACAATTGACAAAATGGCTATTATGGCAACGAACGGAGCTTTTTGCCAGACGCCCATATAAATTGGAATCTCAGCCACAAAACCGGAAAAACCAGGCATTCCCATCGAAACCAGACCGGCGATGATAAAACCAAAAGCTGCAAATGGCATCTTTTTTGCCAGCCCCCCCAATGAAGCAATATCTCGTGTATGAGTTTGATCATACACCATGCCAACGATTGCAAAGAAAAGCGCAGTCATGACGCCATGTGAGAACATTTGCAAGCCTGCGCCCAACAACCCATTATGATTGAGCGACGCAAAGCCAATTAAGACCAACCCCATGTGTGATACTGAAGAAAAGCCGATAACATATTTAAAATCTTTTTGTATCAACGCAATCAATGCACCATAAATTACATTTATTGTAGCAAGTGCCAGAATCCACCCGGCCCAAAACTTAGCGCCTTCCGGTAACAGCATGATACCTACACGCAGTGCTGCGAAAGCACCCACTTTCATTTCAACCCCAGCCAGCAGCATGGAGATTGCTGTAGGTGCAGCAACATGTCCATCCGGTGCCCAACTGTGAAACGGAAAAATACCTCCTAAAATGGCAAAGCCAAGAAACACAAACGGAAACCAAAGCTTTTGGACTTCAAATGGGAAATTTGCATTTTCCAAAACGAGTAGATTAAACGATTTTTCTGGCGAGGCAAAGTAAATCGCCAATGCCCCCACCATTGCCAAAAGGGAACCGATAAATAAATATAAAGTAAGTTTCATACCGCCATATTCCCTGGTTTGGGGTGAACCCCAGATCACAATCATCAGGTACTTCGGGAACACAGCCAGTTCTAAGAAGAAAAATAGCAGGAAGAGATCAAGCGATGCAAAAACCCCCAGAACACTGGTGGCTAAAAACATCATGAATGCGAAAAACTCTTCCGGTTTTTCATTAATTTTCCACGAAACAAGCACACCAGTAAACACAACCAGCGCCGTCAGCAGGAGCATGGCAATCGCCAGGCCATCAACACCCAGGTGATAAGAAATCCCTAATTCTGGAAGCCAATCAATTTTTTCCACAAACTGATAACCAGCGTCAACAAGCGAATAATTAAGCCAAAGAATCAGCGTGAGCAGCAGAATCAAGCTGGCCGCTGCTAAGGCAATCGGCCGAATAAGCTCAGGTTTTTTTCTCCCAATGATCAAAATGATCAGTCCGGCTATGAGTGGAATAAAAATCGTTGTACTTAGGATTGGAAAACCCATTCCTTCACCTCTCTAGAAAAACAGTTTAACCGCATTGTTGATCATTTCTAAAATCCAGGCCGGCCAAATACCAATGACTAACATGAGCACCATTAGGGGCGCAATTACCCACACTTCTCGCTTGTTTATCTCTTTTAATTGCAGCCAGCGATTATTGCGCGGCCCTTGTAATAACAATCCAATTGCTTTCAACACATAAACACCCGTGGCGAAAAGACCTATCATACTTAAAGCAGTGGCTAATGGAAAAATATGCCATGCTCCCCGAACTACCAAAAACTCTGACACAAATCCGTTCAATCCAGGCAGTCCAAGTGATGCCATCGAAGTAAATATAAAAATGGACCCATATACGGGCAAAATCGCCCATAAACCGCCCAGATCTTCCAGTTGGCGCGTATGCGTGCGGTCATAAATAACTCCGACTAAGAAAAACAAACCGGCCGCCGATAGGCCATGATTGAACATCTGTAATATGGAACCATTCAATGCAATTGTGGCACTCTCTGAAATGGCGGCATTTCCGGCTTGATAAGAAGAGGCAATGGCTGCGATTCCAAGAATTACAAAGCCCATATGGTTAATTGAAGAGTAGGCGACCAATTTCTTCAAATCTTTTTGAGCAAAAGCGGATAATGCCCCAAAAATAATCGCCGCCGTTGCCAATCCTGCTAAAATTCCGGAAAATTGTTGGGCTTCCACGGGGAAGAGAGGTAGGACTAACCGAATGAAGCCATAGGCACCAAGCTTTAATAATACGCCAGCCAGAATCATGGACCCGGCTGTGGGTGCCTCTGTGTGCGCATCCGGAAGCCAGGTATGAAATGGCCAAATTGGTACCTTGACAGCAAAAGCGACAACAAATGCCCAAAAAGCAATTGCTTTTACACTCTCCAGCGATAAATGCAGGGGTATCGCTGATTGCAACGTGCTTTGATTAAGTTGGGGCCAGATTTCGCCGATTTTAATCAAGTCAAAACTATTTACAGTTACACCAATCAATTGAATGGAAAGCAGCAAACCAAGAGAACCACCCATGGTAAATAGAATAAATTTTAAACTGGCATAATCCCGTTTAGCTCCCCCCCATTGGTTGATTAAGAAATACATCGGGATCAAACCGATTTCCCAGAAAAGGAAGAAAACCAGCAAATCGAGAGAAATAAAGACGCCTAACACCCCGGTTTCAAGAAATAAGAATAAAGCCATATAGGCTTTAATCTTTTCTTCAATTCCATAAGACGCCAAAATAGCTAGCGGTGTCAGGAGTGTGGTTAAAAGCACCATTGGAAGAGAAATTCCATCTACGCCAAAATGAAAAGAGGAGTTAATCGCTTCAAACCAGGGTACATTGGTTTGATATTGATAGCCCCCCAGTTCCTGGTTATAACCAAACCACACGAATAATGTCAGTATAAAGGGAATTAGGCTGGTAATAAAAGCAAAATTCCTGATCACCTTTTTATTTGATTCCGGCAACATCAATAAGAAAATAGCAGACAGGCTGGGAATGAGCAGGATAAACCACAGAATTGAGTTTTGCATGTTTGTTATTCCATTAATCCTTTCCCAGATTCATAATAGTATGAATACAATAAATAGCCCACCGACCAATAAGAAGGCAATCGCGAGAATCATGTAATCTTGAACACGTCCCGATTGCATTACACGCATTTCTGAGCCAGCTTTGCGGGTGGAAGCAGCCAATGCATCCCCACCACTGTTAATAATTGGTGTATCGAATTTTTTACGCAACAGATTACCGATCCAAACACTGAAGTTTGCTATTGCATGTAAAAATCCATCAATGATACGCAAATCCATCCAGAGGTAAACAACTTTTTCGGCAATCCATTTGGATGGTCGAATAAAGGCCCAATCGTAGAATTCATCAATGTAATACATGTTGACCAAGACTTTGTAGAAACCACCCAATGACCATTCCATCGGGTCTTTTTGATCTTTTTTGAACGCCCGGTATGCAATGTATCCGAGGGTTAAACCACCCAGGCTTACCACCAATGAGGTTATTAAAGGCACCAAACTGTGGTGCTCAGCTGCATGCTCACCGGATGGAACCATTATGCCAAGAAAGTTGCCAAACCAATTCGGGATCTTGCCGCCAATGACAGGGAAACCCTCCGGAATACCCGCCCACCCGGCCGCAATTGCAAAAATTGCCAGGATGCCCAGGGGAAGAGTCATCGTCCATGGAGTTTCTTGGGCATGTTTGGCAGCTTCACTGCGAGGTTTACCGAAAAATATCAGCGTCAATTGACGCATGGTATAAAAAGCAGTTAATAAAGCCGAAAGCGCTAATACGGCGAAAACCACGATATAGCCGCCATTAAATGCACCTGCAAGAATTTCATCCTTTGACCAAAAACCAGCTGTAATCAGTGGAAAACCAGAAAGCGCCAATCCCCCTGCAAGAAAAGTAATAAATGTACGCGGCATTTTCTTGCGAAGTCCACCCATGTTGAACATATCCTGCGGATCGATGTGCTCGCCTGAATGGTGAATACCATGTTCCATCCCATGAATAACTGATCCTGCGCCAAGGAACAACAAGGCTTTGAAAAACGCATGCATTACAAGATGAAATACAGCAGCAGTATAGGCGCCAATACCGATGGCCGCAATCATATACCCTAATTGAGAAATAGTAGAATAAGCAAGGACACGTTTAATCTCGGTTTGAGTTATGGCAATTGTGGCTGCAAATAACGCCGTTAATGACCCAATAATTGCCATCACGAGCATAACCGGCGTTAGAGCTATACCACCCTCCCATCCCGCAGAAATAATTGGGAAAAACCGAGCTGCCAGATAAATACCCGCAGAGACCATAATAGCCGCATGGATCATGGCAGAAACCGGGGTTGGCCCTTCCATCGCATCCGGTAACCAGACATGCAATGGGAATTGTGCAGATTTACCAATCACACCAATAATAATGAGTAACCCAATCAATGATGCCCACGTCAAACCAAAAACTGGTGATATCGAGTTAACCAGCTGGTTGAGAACCTGCGGAGAAAATATGACATCGTATTGCAGACTGCCCGTTATTGTGTAAAGGCTGGCTAAACCCAGCAGCATGAAAACATCTCCAATTCTGGTTGTTAAGAAAGCTTTGATACCAGCTGCTTTGGCAGACGGTTTGGCATACCAAAATCCAATCAGGAGATATGAACATAAGCCCATAATTTCCCAACCGATATAAAGAGTCAGCAAATTATTGCTTACCACCAGTACAAACTTAGCAAATGCAAAAAGACTGATTAAGGCAAAGAAGCGGCTGTACATTGGTTCAACCGATAGGGTCGAGATTGCTTTACCAACCGCGTTAACTTTGGTGCTGCCATGCGGTGGTAAACCCGGTAAATCATGGTCACCTTTTGGATAGCCAAAATTATGGTAGCCGACACTGTAAACAAAAATCATCAAAACTGTCCACGAGACAAAAAACAATGAAATGGTTGAAAGAGCGTCAACTTGAATTCCGATTTTTAGGAAATTATCAGCTGTGGGCAGCCAGTTGATTGAGCTTGAAATGATTCTCTCATGAACGCCATGTGGTCCAATGGCCCAAATAAAAACAAGCATGGAAACTGCCCATGATAAACCTGCTGCAATTATTGCCAAAGAATGGCTTAATTTATTTGATTTATTCGTAAAGAAAACAATCAAAAAAAACGCTGCCAGTGGCGGTAAAGGGATTAACCAGGTCAGGATTTCATAATTCATTACGAACCGCCTCCATTACCCTTTTAAGATATTCATTTCCGCCGCAACAACTGAATTTTTACGGCGGAAGACAGATATGATCAGGGCAAAACCAACCGCCGCTTCTGCAGCAGCAGCAATAATTACGATCGCAGCAAAGACCATCCCGCTGACATCGATTACCCCATTCAATTGGGTGTTGTAATGCCAAAATGCAAGAATATTGATGTTGACAGCGTTAAGCATTAATTCCACACTCATTAAAATTGCTATTGAGTTTTTGCGGACAATGACCCCATATACGCCAATTAAGAAAATGACTGCTGCCAAAATGAGATACCAGGAAAGTGATACCATTTATTTATTCCTTTCCTTTATCCATCGCGATATACACCCCTCCCAAAAGGGCAGCTAGAAGCAAAACCGATGCTGTTTCAAATGGAAGCGCAAAACCACTGGGTGAAACAAAACCTTTTCCTAAGGCAAGGATCGTTTCCTGCCCGGTATATGTAAATTCAGATAACGGCTGAGAGAAACCGCTCCAGGAAGAGATCTGACCAATAATAATGAAAAAAATTACACTAACAAGCAATACAGCCAAACCCCAGGCGCGATTCGTTTGAGTAACCTCATCACTCATAATGTTGCGGGTGAGCATTACGGCAAAAATCAATAGTATCGCAATTGCGCCGATGTACACCAGGATTTGAACAGCAGCAAAAAAGCTCGCTCCCAGCAACGCAAAAAGTGATGCTATTCCCAATAGCGCCAGAACAAGCCACAAAGCCGCATGGAATAAATTTCTTAAGCTGACAACCATAATGGCTGAAAAAACGGTCAAGAGAGCGAAGCTGATGAATATTACCTGCTGAACACTCATTCCTTAGCCTCCTCTTGGGTTCTTTGTTAAAATATTGTCCGGTCTGGCAACTGGTCGGTCTCGTGAACCAACCTCTATAATTTCCACCCGAGTTTCATTTTTTCTAAGAATCCACATTGATATTGCAAGCAAAATCAGGTTGAGACCGATCAGAGTGAATGCCTGAATAGTAGAACCAGCACTTTCGACGAGTTTTCCAGCCAACATCACCACGACCAACAATAAGATCGCTAACGGTGTTAAGAATTTCCAGTTTATCTTCATCATTTGGTCAATACGGTAACGCGGCAAGCTGCCACGGATCCAAACGCCAAGGAACCAGACCAGTAATGATTTGATAATCAAATACACAATTCCAAGTGCTGGAATTGACTCAGCCCCAGGACCGCGCCAGCCACCTAGAAATAACGTAGAAAATATTACCGCTGAAATAAATGCTCGCAAGAAATCAGCAACATAGAACATACCGAACTTTAATCCCGAATATTCAATATTAAAACCAGCCACCAGCTCTGATTCAGCTTCTGCCAGATCAAAAGGAGCACGGCCGTTCTCGGCGATGGAAGCGATAAAGAAAATCAAGGCTCCCAGCGGTAATAGAATGATAAAAGGAATATCCTGCGCAAGAACAATATCATTCATGGACATCGATCCGCTTAATATGACAATAGTTAGCAATACAATGGCCATTGGTATTTCGTAAGAAATCATTTGGGCAGAGGCTCGAAAAGCTGAAAGTAATGCATATTTATTATTTGAACCCCAACCGGCCATAATGATGCCTACTTCACCCAACCCTCCAACCGCCAGTAAAAACAAAACAGCTACATTCAAATCGGATCCCAACAGCGTTGTCGATAGCGGGACAATTGCCAGCACCATTAATACTGATGCGACCACGATAATCGGTGCCAAATGATAAGGGCCGGGGTCGACGCCGCTGGGAATAATATGCTCTTTGATGAAAATCTTAACCATATCCGCAACTGACTGGAAGATGCCCCACGGTCCTACCCGATTGGGGCCATAACGATCTTGCAGACGCCCAATAATTTTTCTTTCTGCCCAAATGAATAATAATGTAAACAGCAATGCAACTGTCCCAAGAACGGCTGAACCAATCAAATAGAGAATGAAGGTTGACCACGAATCATTTACTCCCCAATTGGATAACAAGCCTCCAAGCCATTTTGAAATGGTCATTACTGGATCCCTCAGGAAATCAATAAAATTCATGTCGTATTACTCCAACGATCAACGCCAGGTAAGGGCACCTTTGCGCCAGATATATAAAAATCCGCCCATGAGAATTGCGATAAAAATTATGGCTTCCATTACCATAAAAAGAGGAACCTGGTTATATGCAACGGCAAATGGAAACAAAAAAACTGTTTCAACATCGAAGATAAGGAAAACCAAGGCATACAAATAATACTGAATTCGGAATTGAATCCAGGTTTTATCAAAAGTTTCAACTCCACACTCGTAAACTGAGTTTTTGATTGCGTTTGGTTTTTTTGGAGAAAGAATGCGAGCCAGCAGTATGGCTACGCCTGGCAAAAACACTGAGATGACAACAAAAATTCCAATATAAAGCCATTGGTTAAGCATCAAATCTCCTCTGTATAAATGGCATCACGAGAAGCAACCCTCGCCCATTTAAGATATGTAATTCTATCATAAAAGCTTACTCAGTTTGAGAAATATTGCACTAATTTTTGTTAATTAGGAGGATGATCATGATCAACATTATTACAAGGCAATTTTTTCTTGATGAAAAAAATGATAATGAGTGAAAAAAGCATGCCGCATATGGACAATAAATTTGCCTGTTTTTGTGACATCCCAAGAATTGAATTTACCTTAATTTCTATTGGTATGGCAAAAATTGTCTTTTCATAGACTTTCCCGGTTTCATTGGCAGGAATAAAAAGCATTTTTACCCAAAGAGTGCCAGTGAAAAACCCTGCCTCTTTGGCGCTGACATTAAAGGAAAAGGTTTGTTGATGACCGGGGCTCATATTTGCGTTTATCATACCAGGCGGCTTTAATGTAATTCCGGATGAAGGCAAATCCAATCTGGTTTCGAAACTAAGAAAAGCTGAGTGGTTTTCATCAGGAACAAATTGACCCCAATCAATTTCCTCGTTTAGAAAATTTTCATCCAAGGATACCGTCAGAATGATTTCTTTTGTATCACCCAAACGCATGGTGACGGGAATAAGTACTTCCACATGGCTATTTGACTCTTTGTTTAAGTGGCCGCCCACAGGAATAGCCTGTACTGTTATTGAAGGTGAAATCAAGTTCACAAACCAAACCAAAGCCAACAGAAGAAATAAGATTTTGGAGATTAATTGATCAGCGGGATGAAATAGTTTTCTAGCCATTACTGAAGGGATCTATTCGTAACTGGAATTCTTCCATCCGAATTACAGGAAATGGGATTGTGGTTGATAATGTTGACTGCGGCCAAATGGATGTCAAAAATAAGACCAATGATCCGGTGAAAATAATCAATAGGATCACCATTAGCAGATGTTTTTTAATTTTTATTTTGGCGGCCAATGATTATCTCCCGCGCATTTAAATACCAATTTTTTTCTGAATTTATTCAATCTCGTCCTCGAGCTTTCCCAAATTGTACAAACATGAAAATTGTTCAGGAAATATTTCCTGACCAACTACTACTCTCGCGGTACTAATATTACGATTACCTAAATGCTCAGCCTCTTGAATAAAGGGAGAATTGAGATTTTCCATTTATTGAAATGGAATTTTGCCATACCTGGTTTACCAATTTATGGAGATCCAATTAACTTCATCAGTCATTATAAGCAGAAAATCGGAATCTTTTCAAAAGCTCTAAAAACTCGCCTGGTAAAGGCGAGTTTTTAGAGCTTTACCAGCGCAACCCAAATTATCCGAGATAGATGTTTACACGGGTTCCATCTTCATCGTTTACATTGATAAAAGCCGGATCTCCATCTTCTATTTGTTCATCCATTGCCTTGAGTATGGTATGGAGATTTAATTTTTGAATGTTTTTTGATAACTTATTTTCGAAAAGCGGAAGAATTTTACTGACAAAAAGAAAAGGAATTGGGAAAGATAGCAGGATTCGTTGGGGTTTTTTACCGATAGGCTGTTCGACATCGATATAAATCCATTTTGAATTTTGTAAAGCCCAGCCAAGGAAAATTAAAAATACACCAATCACGAATGGAATCATAAAAATCCAAAAACCAGCAGATAAACCTCCCATACTGATTTGCTGATATAGCCTGTATGCAGGTAAAGCAGTCAGAAAACCACCTAAAAGCAAAGGGATCAGCCACAATAACATTGACCAGCCTGGTTTTTCATGCTTTACCTGTTGGGATTTCAAAGGAATCCCTTCTTGCGGTACAGCCATAGGGATAACAGCTTCAGATGAATTATCTTCGACTTTGTCGATTTCAGCCAGTAATCTGGCAGCAATTTCGAGCGAAAGCTCGCCAGACTCAACTTTAGATAAAATATCCGAACGTAAATATTGTTTATCCATGCTTTTTCGCCTTATTTCAGAATTGCTCTAAAGCGTTCAATAATCTATCCGCCTCTTCGGCAGTGATTTTTTTGTCCTGCAGCATTTGAAGAATTAATAAACGTTCTTCGTTGGAAACTGGCTGGGATGCTCTGGCCGCTTCAGATTGGACGGCATTTTTACCTGGCTCCTCAACATTGAAACCATTTTCATAAATATCTGAAAATCCGGACTGTTTGATTTTCTCCATTGCTTTTTGAACCCGGGTTTCAATCTCGTTGGTTTTGATTCGTATTTTTTCAGAAAAATTTTCATTAAATCCACTGAAATCAAAATTCAAGTCATTTTGAGTCTGTATCTTCATTGCTATTTCTTCCCAGTGGGCATCATCCATGGACTCAAACGATACTGAAGAAAAGGGTGCTTTCTCCACCGGCAAAATATTTATATTCGCACCGGCTGATAACGACCATGACGCACTTCCATCGCCAAATGATTTATTTATCGATCCCAAAAGGCCCTTGGTAACGCTATCCCCCATTTGAAGATTATAAGTACCCCCGCCTTTTGCGCTTATATTAACATCGGGATTTCCCTTGAAGCCAATATGAATATTTTCACCTGCACGTAATGTAAGTTTAGTGTCAGCAACTTGCTCTACGAACAGATTTATATTTCCACCCACTGAACATTCCAGTGACCTCAATGATCCGCTCACAAAAAGATTTCCACCTACTTTTTCAATTTGAACGGGTACGATTGCACTGGCAAGGTTGAGGTTACCACCAACTCGCTCTACACTCAAGCCTTTGGTGACTACGCCCAGGTAGAAATTTCCACCAACACGTTCGATCAGGCCATTTTCAATTGATTCAATTTGCAAATTTCCGTCTACCCTCTCAATCGTCATATTTGCAAAATTGCCAAAAATCTTGCAATTACCACCGACCTGTTCAACCAGAATATCGGTTGAGGCTGGGGCAGAGATCATGCAATGTGTATTACCAGAAATGGTGATCGTCGATTCCGTCTGATCGATTTCTAATTTCTTATTTTCCACAAAACGGATTTCCACATCTGCTCTTTCCCAGGTGCGCATGTACAGGTTCTTCCTGACACCAATGACAATACTTTTTATATTTTGATAATTTACGCTTTTCATTCACAACTCCATTCAATTATTCTAAATAGAGTTTAGCATAAATTAATTATTTGTCAATATCTATTCAATTTTATTCATAATTCAGTGAATTATATTAATTTACACTCCGTCTCAGGATTCTATTTTCCAAACTTTATTCTTCTCTCTGAATTTTTCAGAAATACATGACAAAGGCGTCGTTTTTGGGAGGCGAAGTTGTTGTTAATAAGACTTTATGGCGAAAAGTCGTTTACATCCCCAATTTCTTGGCTTGATCCCAGTATTTGTCCAATTCTTCTAAAGAATAATCCTGCATTTCCTTGCCAGTTTTCTTAACTTCAGTTTCAATATAATTAAAACGATTCCGAAAACGTTGGTTTGCTTCACGCAAGACAGTTTCAGCATCTTTTTCGTGCCATCGCACCAAATTAACTACTGCAAATAGCACATCTCCCAACTCTTTGGAAAGGTCATCTGAATTCTGGGCAGTCCTCACCTCTTCCAACTCTTCATTGATTTTTAACCACACAGGATTAAGAGAATCCCAATCAAACCCCACCCTGGCAGCACGAGCTTGAATTTCCTGCGATTGTGCCAAAGCCGGGTAGTCTTTCGGTACACCGGAAAGGATTCCATTCTCATCTTTCTCGGCTTTTTTCTCTCGTTCTTTTTCTTTAATTTTTTCCCAATTGGTTAGCACGTCTTTTACACCTTCCACGTTTACATGCGCAAAAACATGTGGATGCCGGCGGACAATTTTATCGTGGATTCCTTTTATTACGTCAGTCATACGAAATTCGCCATACTCGCTGGCAATTTGCGCATGTAATACAATTTGCAGCAGCAAATCACCCATTTCCTCGCAAATATGCTCAGGATCATCTTCATCAAGAGCAGCAAGTGCTTCGTACGTCTCGGAAAGTAAATGTTTTCGCAGGCTTTGATGATCTTGTTCCCGATCCCATGGACAGCCATCCGGAGCACGCAAATGTGCAATCAACTCCTGGAATTCTTCCAAGGAAGTTCCGGCAGGCAATGGATCAACATACAATGAGGTTAAAACACCAATATTGCGATTGCGATCAATTTCATAGAGCGGCATACTTTCAACCTGGCATTGCGGTGAACCCGCCGCATGAATCAGTTTGACTGGGTGTTCATCAGGAAAAACTTCCATCAGGGTTTGTTTTACCTCAGCGGCAATCATGCGAGAATATACTTGTGAAATTAATACCGGCCTGCTAGGCGGAAATTGTGGAAAATTGGCAGAGGCAATATCGAGCGCATCAATTAAGGTAATCGATTGAAAAGGATCAAGAGATAAAGCTGTAAATGTAGGTTCGAGAAAACTAAGTGCTTCAAAAACGCGTGTTTGAATGCCTTCTTCTTTGGCCGCACGGATAATCTCCGGAGTGGTGCTTTCAGCCACAAAAGGATGACCCGGGACAGCATAGGTGACTGATGATTTCTTTTTCGCTATCTCAATTATTTCCGTTTTAATGGCCCGATAAACATCCTCGAATTCGGAGTATTCTTGATAGAGGTAATCAAAGGAATGAATTTTTATTTTTTGTGGCAATCCCTTTACTGCGGGATGTTGTGCGGTTCGCAGGTAAATATCATCAATCTGATTCAGCCAGACCATCGTTTGATTCGTAATTAACTCTGCTCCAGCTGGACCAAGACCTATGATTGTAATTCCTTTAAATTGATCATTCATGGAATGTCCTGTCTAAAAAAAATAATCAGAACTCGGGCAGATTCTTAAGCTGCCCAAGTTCTGAATAATTGATTAGTAAATTGAAATAACCCGAACTTTTTAACGTTTGGTGTAAGTTGGGGCCTTGCGTGCACGTTTTAAACCGGGTTTCTTACGTTCTTTTACTCGGGCGTCACGTGTGAGCAAGTCCTCTTTACGCAATACATGTAAATTGGTTTCATCCATCTTAACAAATGCCCGCGATAAGCCCAATCGGACTGACTCAGATTGACCGGTTACGCCACCTCCGCTGACTTTGACGGAGACATCGAAGGTTGCGCGATCGCGATCAATTGCTTTGAAAGGTCGCATAATTGATTCCATGTCGCTAATACGACCGAAATACTCTTCCACTTCTCTTTCATTGACAACGAACTTGCCGCTGCCCGACATTACTCGAACACGTGCTGTACTCTGTTTACGACGTCCAATACCTTCGTAGTATTGATTCATACATTTGCTCCTTCTTATGCCACGGCTTCCGGCTTTTGAGCTTGATGGGTATGCTCGCTGCCAGCAAAGATCCGTAAACGTTTCATCAATCGATGACCCTGTTTGTTGTGTGGAAGCATCCCCCATACTGCTGATCGAATAACCCGATCAGGATGAACTTCCATCTGGCGTTCCATGGTCACGCTTTTCAAGCCGCCTGGATAACCCGAATGGTGGTGGTACATTTTTGATTGCAATCTTTTTTGGCCTACATCCAATTTCTTGGCATTGATTACAACAACAAAATCTCCCATATCGACACCGGGTGTAAAAGTTGGCTTATGTTTCCCCAATAAATAACGGGTAATTTGCGTGGCCAGGCGACCAAGGTTTTGACCATTCGCGTCAACGATCAGCCAATCTGATTCAGGTGTGCCTTTTATGACATATGTCTTTTCCACGATATTCCTCTCCAGTTGCCTTGAAGTTACTGCTTCTCAGCCTTATTCAGGTTATTAATATTGCACTTCCACCAATGTAAGCCCGTTTGGTTTTGCCAAACCTGGTAGTTGTTCACTTTGATTTTCAATGCCACTTACGAATTCCTCAATTTCCCACAGTTTTTGACCAATCTTAACCTGCACAAAAACAAGACGGCGCACCATATGATACAAAAACGCATTCGCTTGGATCATAAAATCAAACTGGTCATCATCACTCTTTAACCATTCTGTTTTCAGAACGGTTCGGACTGTATGTCCTCCAATTTGAGGAGCTTTCCCAAATGCAGAAAAGTCGTGTGTGCCAATTATGCTCGCGGCAGCCAGCTGCAAAAGATCTAGATCAACGGAAGGCCAAACTCGCCATGCGAATCTATCTCTCAGCGGATTTCGACCCGCTTGACAGTAAATTCGGTAACGGTAAGAGCGGAATTTTGCATCATAACGGGGATGAAATCCCTCTTCTACCACACTTACTTCATTTACTGCTATATCTTTGGGTAGTTTCACGTTCAAGGCTTTTTGCAAGGTTTCACAACCATGCTTCCAATCCAAATGAAAGGAAACAACCTGACCTGATGCATGCACGCCGGTGTCTGTCCGTCCAGCACACAGTATAGATTTGCCCTGCCATTTTAATTCGAGTAAGGCAGTCTCAAATTCGCTCTGAACTGTACGGGCAGATCCCTGGCGTTGAAAACCAAAGAACTGCGTTCCATCGTAAGCTATTTTTACCTGGTAATGTGCCATTCCTTCCGCCAAGACGCGGATGGATTATTCTTCCACCAACTCCATAATAACCATTTCGGCTGCATCACCCTGGCGCGGGCCAAGTTTTAGCACGCGAGTGTAGCCACCGTTACGGTTAGTGAAGCGAGGTGCAATATCATCAAATAATTTTTTAACAATTATGGGATCATTCCCAAGCCGGGCAGCAACTGTTCGGCGGGCATTCATTTTATCAATGTCGCTACCTTTTGTGCTGTTGCGGGCAACAGTAATCAATTTTTCAGCTTCGCCACGAATTGCAGCTGCTTTCGCACGTGTTGTTTGAATTCTTTCATGCGTAAACAACTGTCGAATCAATGTTCTGCGTAAGCTAATCCTTTGATCTTTTGTTCTTCCTAGTTTATAACCTGCTACATGATGACGCATTGTTGCTTACTCCGTCTCATCCTCATCTTCATTTTGTTGTAAAAAGCCTTTTTCCATCATCTTCTGGCGTAACTCATCCAGGCTTTTCTCTCCGAAATTGCGGATGGACATAACGGCTTCATCACCTTTTTCGAGCAAATCCAACACATCACCAACCGTGGTTACACCGGTACGCTTCAACGAATTGAAGACGCGCACAGACAAATCCAAGTTTTCGATGGGAGTTTCTGCTGCCTCGCTGGTTAAGCGGCTGCCGCTAATGGCTTCCTGTTCGGTTCCTACAACAAATGCTTCTTCCGATATACCAGAAATAAAACGCAAATGATCAATTAACACTTTAGACGCTTCCCCAAGCGCCTTTTCAGGTTCGATTGTTCCATCCGTCCAAATTTCCAGTTCCAAACGATCAAAATTAGTACTTTGACCTACACGAGCCGAGCCGACTGAATAGTTTACCCGCCTTACTGGACTATAGATTGCATCCACCGGAAGTTCGCCGATAGGCAAACGACCACTTCTATCCGAAGAAGGTGAATAACCACGACCACGTTCAACGGTCAAATCTAATTCCAGTCGAGTTTGGGTGTCATTTACAGTGAAAAGATACAGCTCGGGATTTACAATTTCCACTTCCGCCGGTACCTGAATATCGGCTGCAGTAACAACACCTTCGCCACGCACATCCAGATGCAAATGGGATGAATCCACGTCATGCAAATACAAGCGCAATTGTTTCACTTGCAGCATCACTTGAATGACATCCTCCCGCACGCCGGGAATATCGCTGAATTCATGCAGAACATCCGAAATTCGAATGGATGAAACTGCAACACCATCCAGTGATGAGAGCAGTACTCGACGTAAAGCATTCCCCAGGGTGACTCCGTAGCCCCGCTCAAGGGGACTGATAACAAATTTACCGTAGTTTCTACCTTCGGCTTCTCGTTCCACTTTAGGCGTAACCATACTACTTAAGGCACACACGTTCCACCCCTTCCTGACAACTCCGTAAAATGATACATAACATCATTAGCGTGAGTAATACTCAACGATCAATTGTTCGTCGAGACTACCATCAATCTCAGCTCGTTCGGGTAAACGATTAACACGGCCACTGAAATTCTTCAAATCCCGATCTATCCATAAGGCTGGAGTACGCTTTTCAGCGAAATCAGCCATTTCTTTGAAGAATTCCAATTTACGCGATTTTTCACGAACTTCAATAACATCGCCAACTTGAATTAACATGGAAGGGATATCAGATTTGATGCCATTAACGGCAACATGGCCGTGATTGACTAATTGTCGAGCCTGGGCTCGGCTATCGGCAAATCCGAGGCGATAAAAAACATTATCCAGTCTTAATTCAAGAGTTTGAAGCAAATTCAAACCTGTTAGACCGCGTTTCTTTAAAGCTAATCCATAAAATCGACGGAACTGATGTTCCAAAACACCATACGTTCGGCGGGCACGTTGTTTGGCACGTAATTGACGGGAGTAATCTGAACCCCGATCAACACGACCTGAACGTGTTTTTCCATGCATCCCTGGTGGGTAGTTGCGCTTTTCAATTGCACATTTCATGGAATAACAGCGTGCTCCTTTAAGGTAGAGTTTCTCTCCCTCACGCCGACACAATTTACATACCGGACCGGTATATCTAGCCATAAATCATCCCTCTCTTTTGTATTAGACGCGGCGTTTCTTCGGTGGCCGGCAGCCATTATGAGCAACCGGTGTAATATCGGCAATGGATCGCACCTTGATCCCCATGCCTTGAATGGCACGGATGGCAGATTCGCGACCAGGACCAGGACCCTTAATGATCAGATCTACTTCCTGTACACCCATTTGTTGTGCTACTTTTAGCGCTTGCTCTGCCGCCAGTCGAGCTGCAAATGGGGTGCTTTTGCGAGAGCCTTTGAACCCTGCTGATCCTGAACTCGACCAACATACTGTATTACCCTGACCATCGGTTACGGTAATAATTGTATTGTTGAATGAAGCAAAAATGTGTACCTCTGCTGAGGACAGTTGTCGCTTCACCTTGCGAGCCGAAGAAGAGCGTCTAGCTGTTCTTACATTTTGAGCCATAAATCCTCACTAACTTCTAATTTCTAATACATCATAAAATCGTGCCAAGAGATCTCGCAGCTGCCGCGGACAGAGGGTATGTCCTACTGCTTAACCAAATAGCGCAATGTTATTTCTTCGTTGCGCCCCGGCGACGACCGCGACCTGCAACCGTCCGCTTGGGGCCTTTACGTGTACGCGAATTAGTACGGGTACGCTGTCCACGAGTGGGCAGGTTCCGCCGATGTCGCAAACCACGATAGCAGCCAATTTCCATTAAACGTTTAATATTCATCTGCACAGAACGGCGTAAGTCACCTTCTACCGTAAAGTTTTTGGCAATAAACTCGCGGAGCATATTGGCATCATCTTCTGTCAGATCACGAACACGGATATCGGGGCTTACACTGGTGGCAGATAAAATTGCCTTTGCCCTGGTAGGACCAATACCGTATATATAGGTTAATGCTGTTTCAATGCGCTTATTGCGCGGTAAATCTACGCCTTCAATTCTCGCCATATGTCCTTACCCCTGTCGCTGCTTATGCTTTGGGTTTTCGCAGATTACAATCAACCTGCCATGTCTTTTTACAATTTTGCATTTTGCACAACGCTTCTTTATTGATGATGTTACCTTCATTTTTTACTCCTCGTAATAATTGCGGAGATTTGAGCCAAAGACAAAATTATACCGTTTCCGGGCTTTTTCGTCCAGGTCTTCCACCGTCCTTGAGCAGAGTCAATATTCTCGGACCTTCTTCCGTCACAGCCACCGAATGCTCAAAATGTGCTGTCAAAGAGTGGTCATATGAAATTACTGTCCATTGATCCTTCAAAACACGGGTTGCTGGTGTTCCGACGAGAACCATGGGTTCTAAAGCAATTGTCATGCCCGGCCGCAGAATGATTCCTCTGCCTGCTATGCCATAGTTTGGAACCTGAGGGCCTTCATGCATCTCCCGTCCAACTCCATGACCTGTATATTCCCGGGTTACATAAAAACCCTGGCTTTCCACAAAATCTTGAACTGCACTGGAGACATCACCTACCCGATTACCGGCCACCATTTTCTCGATGCCCACGTACAACGATTTTTCAGTCAAGGTTAACAATTTTCGGGCTACATCCGAGACTTGACCTACAGGTACGGTGATAGCAGAATCAGCTACAAAACCTTCATACACGGCACCACAATCAATGGAGACTATATCGCCTTCCAACAAAACACGTTTGCCAGGAATACCATGCACAAGTTCTTCATTAACACTGACAGTTGTGCTGGCTGGGTAAGGATAAGGGCCTGGGTATTTATAAAATGGTGAAAAAACACCATAGCTCTTTAGGACTGCTTCCGCAGCAGCATTTAAATCAGCTGTTGTCGCACCCGGAATAGCTGCGTCGGCTGCAGCTTGCAGAGCTTCTGCATTAATTTGACCCGCATGACGCATAATATTCAGCTCATGGGCTGATTTGATACTGATTTGACGCTCCCAACTCATATTAGTTCGCAACCTTTTCTTCGATTGCAGCTAAAATGTTTTTTGCTACTTGATCAATGGATAAAGTCCCATCAATTTCGACCAGCAAACCCTTTAAGCGATAATACTCAATTAATGGGGCTGTTTGTGTTAAGTAAACATCAATGCGACGTTTTACGGTTTCAGGTTTGTCGTCATCACGTTGATAAAGAACCGCACCATCATTATCGCAAATACCGGGAGTGATAGGTGGATTATATTTCTCATGATAAACAAGGCCACAAACCGGGCAAGTCCAACGGCCACTCAAGCGTTCAATTAATATGTTTGCATCGACAAAGATATATGGTACAAGATTTACTTCAGCACCCCATTTAGCCAGCATTTTCGAAAGTGCTTCAGCCTGGGCAGGTGTCCGTGGAAATCCATCCAAAAGGGCACCGGCTTGACAATCCGGGCGGGTCAAACGCTCCTGAATCATCGCAATTGTGACATCGTCAGGCACCAATTCGCCGCGCCTCATAAATGTTTGTGCTAATTTTCCCAGCTCAGTCTCTTGCTTTAAGTTCTCACGAAAGATATCGCCTGAAGAAACGTGCGCCAGATTCATTTCCTTAGAAATTATCTGAGCTTGCGTTCCTTTCCCAGCACCCGGAGGTCCTAGAAGGACGATGTACTTTGCTGCCGACTTAACCATCATCTTACCCTTTAATCAGACTTTCTTCGTAACCATGCAGTTTCAACTCAGTTTCAATGATGTTAAATGTGTCACGAACGACGCCGACCACAATCAAGAGGCCAGCAGAGCCGATCAAAAAGACATTGGCACCACCGACACTGCTTGGTAACAAGAAATCTACAATATAGGGCAGCACGGCTACAAGGCCTAGGAAGATTGCTCCCGGGAAGGTAATTCGACGCTGAACTTTCGTCAGGTATTTCTGGGTCGGTGCACCTCTTAAAACACCCGGAATTTGCGCTCCCTGTTTTTTCAGGTTATCACCATAATTCTGTTGGGCGAACAAAACATCTGTATAGAAGAAGGTGAATAACACTACCATCAGGAAAAACATAAGAGAAAAACCGAATCCCTGACCGTTAAATAAACGGTAAACACCATTTGAAAAACTGGCAATCCAGGTCACTTTACTTTGAATAAAATAGGACGCGATGATCGCCGGAAATGTCAGAATCGATTGGGCAAAAATTAGTGGGATCATACCCGCCATATTAACCATCAGCGGTAAATTGCTGCGAACAGGCATTGACATACGATTCCCGATGCGGCGACCTGGGAAAAGAACCGGTACATTTCGGCGCCCTTGCTGAACAAAGACAATCGCGAAAATGGTCAAAACCAGAATCACCATCATGAGAATTAGCAGCCACCACCCATTTTGTTTATCTGACAACATACGCATAAGATTAGTCGGAATTTGAGCGACAATACCCGCAAAAATGATCAACGAAAGTCCTTGATTGGGAATGCCATACTCTGAAATCAATTGACCCAGCCAAATACCAAACACTGTACCGGCCAACATACTCACCAGAATAGTCAACGTTGGGATTAAACTGGCTCCGCTGAGTCCATATTGAAAAGTAAGCACCGATTGACCGCCCATTTGCTGAGCCATGGAATTGAAGATATTGATCTGGCCAATGGCAGAGAGTAAACCCATCGGGATAGTCAAAATCATCGTCCACTTCTCCATCCATTTCTGCCCTTCGCGCGGATTTTCTTTCATCTTTGCTTCAAGTGCCGGAATAATGGGGATTAGCAGTTGTATGATAATTTGGGCGGTAATATAAGGGTAGACACCCATTGCCAGAATTGAGAATCTGGAAATTGTTCCGCCTGACAGAAGATCCAGGAGACCCAGAAGATTGCCTGCTGCGCCACCGGAAGAAACCAATTGTGCAATTACCTCGCGGTTGATTCCAGGAACTGGTATGTTGGCTGCCAATCGATAAAGAATCAGTAATAGTAATGTGATTAATAACTTTTTGCGGATATCTTCAGATCTGAATAAATAGCGCCAAGCCGACCGTTTCATCGATGCATCTCCTTATCCATTCGCTATAATGCGATCAGTTCGATAGTGCCGCCAGCGGCTTGAATTTTCTCTTGGGCAGACTTGGACACACGATGAACCTTTACTGTTAATGGAACAGTGATATCCCCACGACCTAAAATTACTACAGGGTTATTGTTTTTATGAAGCATATTGGCAGCCGCCAACAATTCAGGAGTTACTTCAGTTTTCGCCTCGAATTTGGCCAGTTGGCTGATATTGACTTCATTAAATTCAACTCGATTGATGGGTGTAAAACCTTCACCACGCTTAAATGGCAGGCGGCGATATAAAGGCAAATTACCACCCTGGCGATAAAGGTTACCACCTACTCCAGAGCGTGAATTCTGTCCTTTGGTGCCTTTACCGGCAGTTTTTCCTTTTCCAGCAGAAATACCCCGACCAACGCGTGTTTTTTTCTTGCGGGAACCTTCGCTTGGAAATAAATCATTTAATTTCATTCTTCCACCTGTTCTTCAATTACAACCAAATGATTGACCTTGGATAACATTCCACGAATTGTTAAGTTATCTTCCTGAATCACTGTTTGGTTCATTTTACGCAAACCCAAAGCACGAACAGTGGCTTTATGTGTTTCAGAGTAACCGATTGGGCTTTTTACCAATGTAATTTTCAACATTTTTTTGGTAGTTTTTTTCTTAGGCATGCTTTCTCCTATCCCAGAAGGGCAGCATTTCGTGCAAGGACTTGCCTCGAATGGCAGCTTCTTCCTCCGGTGATTTTAACTGATCAAGTGCCAAAAAGGTTGCCTTGACGACATTTAAGTCATTGGCACTACCCAGAGATTTGGTCAGAATATCGCGAATACCAGCAGCTTCAACAACAGCACGAACACCACCAGCTGCAATAACGCCGGTTCCAGGAGATGCAGGTCTTAACAGGACACGTGCACCAGCCACGCGACCGAGGACTTCATGCGGGATGGTGGTATTGTAGATACTCACTTGATGCATATTACGATGAGCTCGTTCAGTCGCTTTGCGCATGGCATCCGGTACAGCATTTGCTTTTCCAACGCCCAGACCAACGCGACCATTATTGTCTCCAGCCACGATTGCAACGCGAAACTGAAAACGACGCCCACCTTTCACCACTTTGGCAACGCGTGCAATTTCAATCACACGCTCATCATATGTTTGTTCCATGGTTTGAAATTCTCTCTTTTCCATAAGTCAAGCCCTTTCTAGGTTAGAATACTAAGCCAGCCTCGCGGGCTGCCTCAGCCAAGGCTTTGACCCGGCCGATATAGCGAAAACCACCGCGATCAAACACCACCTGGGTGATTCCTTTTTCTTTCGCACGTTCTGCCACCAGCTTACCAACCAGGCGAGATTGCTCTGTCTTATTAAGACCATTAGTCTGTTCCCGTAAATTGCGGTCCACAGTCGATGCGGCTGCCAAAGTTTTACCAGCTACATCATCAATCACCTGGGCGTAAATTTCTGCACTGCTGCGAAACACTGCCAAACGAGGTCGTTCTTGGGTTCCACTAATAAATTTACGAACTCGGGCATGTCTTCGCAAACGTTGTTCTTTACGACTCAGCTTTGTCATTGACGTCCACCTACTCTATTATTTCTTACCGGCTTTTCCAGCCTTACGACGGATTCGCTCACCCTGATAGAAGAGACCTTTTCCTTTATAAGGTTCTACCGGGCGAATCTTACGAATATTTGCCGCTACTTGACCAACATGCTGTTTGTCATAACCCACGACTTTGACAATACCCGCACGGGCATCTACATCAAAGCTAATTCCTTCTTCAGGAATAACTTCTACGGGGTGGGAATATCCGACATGTAGCACCAGGTTCTTTCCGTTCATTTCGGCGCGGTAACCTACACCTTGAACCTGTAAAACACGGGTGAAGCCATCGCTTACACCTGTTACCATATTTTGAATTAATGCCCGGGTTGTTCCATGTAGTGAGCGATTGAGCGCTTCATCATTCAAACGGGATATGATCAACTGGCTTTCTTCCATGACAAGAGAAATCGTTGGAGAAAATTCAAAAGATAATTCTCCCTTTGGCCCTTTCACATCCACGGTTTTACCATCGATCTTAACTTGCACACCAGCAGGAACAACAACCGGTAAACGTCCGATACGAGACACTATTTACCTCCTCTCACACCTTGAATTACCAGACTTTACAAAGGATTTCGCCACCTACATTTAATTGGCGAGCCCGTTGACCAGTCATCACACCTTTAGGTGTGGACAGGATGGCGATACCCATACCTGACAATACCCAGGGGATATCCTGTTTGCTTGTATAAATCCGGCGGCCTGGGCGGCTTACACGTTTCAACCCAGTAATTACCGGTCGTCGAAATCGACGTTCACCGACATATTTAAGTTTTACCCGTAAAGTGTACATTTCAGGCTTTTCGCCTTCAACCACTTCAAAGTCCTCGATAAAGCCTTCTTCCTTCAAAATACGGGCAACTTCTGCCTTTAACTTTGAAGTCGGCATAGCCACGTTTCCCTGCTGGACCATCAGTCCATTGCGAATACGAGTCAGCATATCGGCAATAGGATCGTTAACACTCATGCTAATACCTCCATTTACCCGCTACCAAGATGATTTTGTTACGCCAGGGATTTTGCCTTCGAGCGCGAGCTCTCGAAAACAAATTCGACATAGGCCAAATCGGCGAATATAACCACGCGGGCGACCACAGCGACTACAGCGGTTGCGTACCTGCACAGCAAATTTTCGACGCTTTTCACGATATTCCATGCACTTCTTTGCCATATTTAGTCCTTTCTGAATGGCATCCCTAGCAAACCCAGCATCAAACGGGCTTGATCATCGGATTCGGCAGTGGTAACAATAGTAATTTCCATCCCGCGAATTTTATCGATTTTATCGAATTCAATCTCAGGGAAAATTAATTGTTCACGAAGACCAAGGGTGTAATTTCCACGACCATCAAATGCATCTGGAGAAATTCCACGAAAATCACGCACACGCGGTAAGGCGATATTCATAAGGCGATCCAGGAAGGCCCACATGCGATCGCTTCGTAGAGTAACCATCGCCCCGATGGCACGACCTTCACGCAATTTGAAAGCAGCAATACTGTTTCGGGCTTTTGTCACCACAGGCCTCTGTCCTGCGATAGTGGTGAGATCAGCTACAGCAGCATCCATTGCTTTCGGATTATCCATTGCTTCGCCCAAACCGATATTAATGGCTACTTTACTAATGCGCGGAACTGATAATACATTTTCGATACCCATTTCCTTTTGTAAAACAGGCACTACTTCGTTCAGGTACTTTTCTTTCAAATAATTCATTCTATACTCCCGGACGGTTTACTCGTCAATCAAGGCGTTGCATTTTTTGCAAACCCGCGATTTAATCTCACCATCAGCATGAACTCCGAGCCGTGAGGTTTTGCCACATTTTGGGCAAACTAACATCACGTTGGAAATATCAATAGAAGATTCGAAACGAACCATACCGGGGGAAACAGTTCGACCCTGGCTCTGAACTTGCTTTTGATGTTTCGAACGCAAATTCACACCTTGAATAACCAACCGATTTTCTTCCGGAAAAACTTTAATCACTTCTCCTCGTTTTCCTTTATCTTCAGTTCGACCGGTGATTACTTCCACGGTATCGCCTTTACGAATTTTTGTACTCATTGGCTTTACTCCTTAATCTTTCTACAGTACTTCTGGAGCCAGTGAGACGATCTTCATATAGCCTTTTTCGCGTAGTTCACGCGCCACTGGCCCAAAGATACGTGTCCCTCGCGGGTTTTGGCTTTCACCATCCAGGATTACTGCCGCATTGTCGTCAAACCGGATAGAAGACCCATCGTCACGCCGCCATTCTTTTGCGCACCGAACGATAACAGCTTTGACCACTTCGCTCTTCTTGACAGAAGCTTGTGGTGTTGCAGATTTTACGGTCGCGACCACAATATCACCTACTGATCCATAATGGCGCACAGATCCACCCATGACATGGATTACCAAAAGTTCTTTTGCTCCGGTATTATCCGCTACTTTGATTCTTGACTCAGTCTGGATCATACCTATTCTCCTTCGGCAATCTCTTCGCTTTTAACGGGTTCATCTGTACGACGCACGATTGATTGGATAACCCAGCGTTTGTCACGCGAAAGCGGCTTGCTTTCCACAATCACGACCTTGTCACCAACGTGACATTCCAACTCATTATGCGCTTTATAACGTTTCCGCAAATGCACAACTTTTTTATAAAGTGGATGGCGGAATGTTCGCGTAACTTCCACAACTGCGGTTTTCATCATCTTATCGCTGGTGACGACACCGGTTAAGCGACGACGGTTATTGCTCATTTTTCACCTTCCAGTTCACCGGCTAAAACACGCTCATGAAAAATTGTTTCCAATTGCGCAATTTCGCGACGGACTCTCTTCAAACGACTCGTATCAGTGAGCTGACCAGTCACTATTTGAAACCTTAAATTCATCAGTTCCTGGCGAGTGTCCTCAATACGACTCCGAATTTCATTATCAGACATATTTCGAATTTCAGCCGATTTCATTATTCCTGTTCTCCTTGAACTTCTTCATGCCGGCGTACTACCTTCGTCTTAATCGCGAACTTGTAGCTGGCTTGTTTTAAAGCATGAACAGCTGCGTCGTCAGGAACACCTGACAATTCGAACATAATCCGGCCGGGCCTTACTACAGCAACCCAGTGATCCACACTACCCTTGCCTTTACCCATACGAGTTTCGGCAGCTTTCTTGGTGTAAGGTTTATCTGGGAAGATACGGATCCACACTTTTCCGCGGCGCTTCATATAACGCACGATCGATCGGCGGGCTGCCTCGATTTGACGGGCAGAGACATAACCGGGTTCCAGCGCTTGTAAGCCAAAATCACCAGTTAGCAACTCTGCTCCCCGTAAAGCTTTTCCGCGCATACGACCACGCATTTGTTTTCGCCACTTCACACGTTTTGGCATCAACATAGCAATAACCTCTCTGTAACAGCTGAATTCTCTTTCAGCTTTCGAATTCTACTCACTGATATAAACACCTTCAGTGTGCTCTGCATTTTCTTCTACACCTGGCAAAATATCACCTTTATAAATCCACACCTTGATGCCAATTTGACCATAGGTAGTAGATGCTTCGTATTTGGCAAAATCGATATTAGCTCGCAATGTTTGCAGCGGTACGCGACCTTCGCGCAACCACACAGTCCGTGCCATTTCGGCGCCACCCAGACGACCCGCAACTTCAATTTTGCAACCTTTGGCTCCTTGACGAATTGCCTGGCTGATTGCCCTCTTCATTGCGCGACGATAAGCCACACGACGTTCTATTTGCCCGGCAATGTTAATCGCAACCAGATAGGCGTCCAAATCCGGTTCTTTAATCTCTTTAATATCAAGGTCTATCTTTATACCTGTTAAGATTTCAAGATCAGTACGGATTTTCTTGACATTTTCACCTTTACGCCCAATAAGTATCCCTGGCTTTGCGGTATTAACAATCACTTTAATCTTACTGGGGAATCTCTCAATCTCCACACGCGATACACCTGCCTTGCCAGAATATTCTTTTAGCAAATCGCGGATTTTCAAATCCTGGTTAAGATTTTTACTGAAATCATTATTCTTTGCGAACCAACGTGCTTCCCAAGGTTGAATGATTCCTAGACGATAACCAATCGGATGTACTTTTCGACCCATATTATCTCCTGATTTTTCCTCTAATTCCTGTTAGCAGCCGGCAGCTATTCACGTTCACGCAAGATCACACTGACATGTGAGGAGCGCCGTAAAATCGGCTTAAAACGGCCACGCGCACCAAACCGACGCCAGCGGCGGGTTGGGGCTTCATCTGCTGTAATTTTGTAGATATACAGGTCATCGCGGCTCACACCAAAGTTTTCTTCCGCATTTGAGACTGCCGAAACCAATAACTTTTGAACCGGTTTCGCAGCACTTTTGGTCATAAATTTCAGCGTATTGATTGCTTCCACAACTGGTTTACCACGCACGGTATCCACTACCAAACGCACCTTTTGTGCAGACATTGATAAATTACTTAGTTTAGCTTGAATATCTGTTGCCATCTTTTACTTCCCTTTCGAGGATTTTTCAGCAACATGACCACGAAAAGTGCGTGTTGGCGCAAATTCTCCCAAACGGTGGCCAACCATGTTTTCAGTGACATAAATCGGAACATGGCGACGGCCATCATGAACAGCAATTGTATGTCCTAACATCTGTGGAAAGATCACACTGGCACGACTCCAGGTACGAACAACTTTCTTTTCACCGCGGGCATTCATTTGCTCAATTTTCTTTAACAATTTTGGCTCAATAAAAGGGCCTTTTTTCAACGATCGAGACATGTCGTTTTTCCTCTCAATACCTAGTTACCAAAAAACTATCCTCGTTTTCCCGCAGAACGGTGACGAACGATGTATTTATTCGATCTCTTATTGCGGCGAGTTTTATAGCCAAGCGTTGGTTTACCCCAAGGAGACTTGGGACCAGGCATACCAATTGGCTGCTTTCCTTCACCACCACCATGCGGATGATCGCGAGGACTCATTGCTGAACCACGCACACCTGGGCGTATACCTAAGTGGCGGTTTCGGCCTGCTTTACCTAATTTAATATTCTTATGGTCCAAGTTGCCAACTTGCCCGATCGTTGCGTAACATACCTGACGGATCAGACGGACTTCCCCGGAAGGTAGACGTATTTGAGCAAAATCACCTTCTTTTGCAAGCACTTGGGCTGCTGTTCCAGCAGAACGAACCATTTGTCCACCACGACCTTCTTTCATCTCAATGTTATGAACCATGGTTCCCAGTGGAATGCGGGCAATTGGGAGACAATTGCCAACGCGTATTTCTGCATTGGCACTGGTTATAACTGCATCACCAACCTTCAGTCCTACCGGTGCAAGGATGTAGCGTTTTTCTCCGTCCGCATAATACAATAAAGCCAGGCGGGCAGTGCGATTGGGATCGTATTCAATTGCAGCTACTCGAGCCGGAACTTCGGGTTTATTACGTTTGAAATCAACCAAACGGATGTATTGTTTGTGCCCACCACCCTGATGGCGAACAGTGATGCGACCAAACATATTGCGGCCGGCATGTACTTTACGAATTACAACCAAAGATCTCTCAGGTTTACTTTTTGTGATTTCTTCAAATGTATACCCGGTCTTGTTGCGCTGACCCGGGGTGGTTGGTTTATATATCTTAACAGCCATTATTCTACCCCTTCAAAAATCGCAATTCGATCATCGGGCGAAAGTGTTACTATCGCTTTTTTGTAACCTGCGTTCCGAACAACCAGTCGGCGACTACGAGCCCGGCGCGTTCGTTTGGCGGGAACATTGATGATATTGACACGCAATACAGTTACGTCAAAAATCTGTTCGACTGCGTCCTTAACCAGCGTTCGGGTTGCATCATCTGCCACTTCAAATACGTATTGGTGCAAACTATTCACAAGATAGTTAGTCTTTTCAGTGACCAGAGGACGGCGGAGCGTTTCGTAAATTGAACTCATTGTATCCTCCTACCTATCCCAGGTATCCCAGCACAACATCTAACGATGCGAGCGGAAAAATGATTTTTTGATATTTAAGTAAGTCACGAATGTTAAGGTAACTTGCCATTAATACTTTCGTCTCTGGCAAATTACTTGTTGAGCGAATCACATCCTCGAAATTTGTCTTATCGGGAATCAGTACCAATACGCTATCCGAACCAACCAGAGTATTCAATACTCCCGCCATGAATTTTGTTTTGACTTCAGGCAGAGACAAATTATCGACAACAATAATTGAATTTTCCGCAGCTTTCACAGAAAGTGCCGAACGCAATGCGGCTCGACGCATTTTACGTGGCATAGCTTGCTCATAAGATCGGGGGTGTGGTGTAAAAATGCCTCCGCCACCTTTCCATTGAGCCGCACGGATTGAACCCTGTCTGGCACGGCCAGTGCCTTTTTGACGCCAGGGTTTGCGACCTCCGCCAGCCACCTCATGGCGGGTTTTGGTGTCATGCGTTCCAAGGCGTGCGTTAGCCAGCTGCCGAACGAAGGCCTGGTGCATCAAATTGACGTTAATAGGGGCTTCAAAAATACCAGCTGGTAATTCAACTGTTTTTACTTTCTTACCCTCAATGTTTAAGACATCTACCTGCATAGTCACACTGCTCCCTTAGTTCTTCCGCGCCTCTTTGATCATTACCAGGCCACCACGTGAACCAGGTACTGAACCGCGCACTCCAATCAGATTGCGTTCAGGATCCAACAGGACAACTTTGAGATTCTGAGCAGTTATTCGTTCATTGCCCATATGTCCCGGCCCACGAGCGCCTTTATAAACACGACCCGGAGTCGTTCCAGCACCACGGGAACCTGGAGCTCGTAGTCTATCCGATTGACCATGTGTCTTGGGACCACCGCGGAAACCGTAGCGCTTCACACCACCCTGGAAACCTTTTCCTTTGCTGGTGCCAACGACATCTACAAAATCACCCAATTCAAACACATCGACCAACAACTTGTCACCTTCATTTACCCCAGCATCTTTAACCCGAAATTCGCGGATGAATCGCAGGGGAGGTAAATTTAAATTTTTCCGCTTCAAGTGACCCAGTTGACCGCCGGTTAATCGTTTGGGTTTTACCTCGTTATATCCTACTTGCACCGCCTGGTAGCCATCTACTTCGACTGTGCGAATCTGGGTAATATAACAAGGCCCAGCTTCAATGACGGTTACCGGAATTGCAGCACCTTTTTCATCGAAAATCTGGGTCATACCGATTTTCTTGCCGATCAGCCCTTTCAACATATCAATTTTCTCCTTGTTGTTTATAGATTGACGGGACTGTCAACTTGGGCTAAGTTGCATCATCCCCGAGCACTATGAAGTTAGTGGCTTGCTGCGATACTCCGCATTTTGTCTCGTTCGCCTACAAAACCACTCTTTCACGGCCTTCGATCACGGGCTCGACAAACCCGCAACCTTACAAGTGTATCACCGAACCTACACTTTGAAAAGGGCGTCTTTTAGGACAATCCCTTCCTTTTTTCCCTTTAAATGTGCAAAACCAAATTTTAAATATCAGCTAAATCTTTATTTCAATATCAACGCCCGCAGGTAAATTTAACCGCATGAGCATATCAATCGTTTTTGAATCGGGATCCAGCACATCAATCAAACGGTTATGAGTCCGGATCTCAAAATGTTCGTGAGAATCTTTGTCAATAAAGGTTGAGCGACGGACTGTAAATCGTTCTTTTTTGGTTGGTAACGGGACAGGTCCCACTACTTGAGCGCCACTGCGCTCAGCCGTATCTACAATCCGCTTGGCAGATTGATCAAGGACACGGTGGTCATATGCTTTTAAACGAATTCGAATGCGCTGTTTCGCCATATTAATCCACCTATTACGCTAGAATCTTCGTGATCACACCTGCGCCGACGGTCAGACCGCCCTCGCGG